>JAESGF010000102.1_pt1 | contig 72406 bp, 74 predicted proteins | sample 9269621 | NCBI WGS metagenome assembly JAESGF01 (sample SAMN14515066, study PRJNA621663) | algae metagenome | isolation source: Tolypothrix carrinoi HA7290-LM1 and co-occurring heterotrophs from dry rock... | place: USA: Makauwahi cave, Kauai, Hawaii | collected 2011-01-06
GGCAGATGAGCCGGGTCGATGCCGCGCGGATCGCGGCCTGGAAGGCGGCGGACGCGGCGCGCGAGGCGGGCGAGCCGCACCCGCGCACGGTCGGCGCCGTCGCCGCCTCCGACGCCTTCTTCCCGTTTGCCGACGGGCTCGAGGCGATCGCCGCCGCGGGCGCCACCGCCGTCATCCAGCCGGGCGGCTCGGTGCGCGACGCGGAGGTGATCGCGGCGGCCGACCGGGCCGGGATCGCGATGGTCGTCACCGGGATGCGGCACTTCCGCCACTGACGGGCCGGTCGACAAATCGCGGCGGCAGGGTATCTGAGGGGCATGATGAACGAACGGATCAGAGATCACCTGTCGCGCAGCCCCCGCGAGCCGGCGTCCTGCGCGCTCATCACCGGCGCCACCGGCGGCATCGGCGAGGCGTTCGCCCGCGCGCTGCCGGAGGAGACGAAGCTCGTCCTCGCCGGGCGCGACGCCGAGCGGCTGGCGCTCCTGCGGGCCGAGTTCGGTCCCCGCGCCAAGGCCGTCGCGGCCGATCTTTCCACCGCGGAGGGGATCGCCGAGGTGGAGGCCGCGGCTGAGGAGTGGGGCGTCGACCTCCTCATCAACAACGCCGGGCTCGGCAGCTACGGTGACTTCGTGAGCGTCCCGTGGGAGACGCACCGCACGACGCTGCGCGTCAACATCGAGGCGTTGCTGGAGCTCACGCACCGGCTGGTGCCGGGAATGATCGACCGGGCCGAGCTCGCCGGACGCCGGGCGGGGCTCGTCAACGTCTCGTCGTCCACCGCCTTCTTCCCGGTGCCGACGCTCGCGACCTATGCCGCGTCGAAGGCGATGATCCTCTCCTTCACAGAGTCGCTCGCGGCCGAGCTCTCGGGCCGGCCGATCGACGTTCTCTGTGCCTGCCCGGGCGCCACCAAGACCGGCTTCGGCACCCGCGCCGGCTTCCGCGGCGGCTCGATGCCGGGGGCGATGGCGCCGGACAAGGTGGCGCGGGCCTCGCTCGCCGCGCTCGGCCGGCAGACCACCGTCGTCATCGGCCCGGCCTCCGCCGCGGCGTTCACGCCGGTCGCGCTCGCCCGCTCGCTCTTCGGGCAGGCGGTGATGCGTGCGTCGAAGGTGATGGACCGTGCCTCGGAGCGCTGACGGCGCTACCGGCCTCGTCGTCTACTACGATGGCGCCTGCCCGCTGTGCCGGCGCGAGATCGCGCTCTACAGCGGCCGCGCGGCGGCGACCTTCGTCGACGTGAGCGACCCCCGCAACGCACCGGCCGACCTCTCGCCCGCGGCGGCGATGGCGCGGTTTCACGTGCGTGAGGAAGGCCGCCTCCTCTCGGGCGCTGCGGCGTTCGCGGCGCTCTGGCGGCGGACGCGTGGCTGGCGCTGGCTTGGCCGGCTCGCCGCGCTGCCGGGCGCGACCGCGGCGCTCGAGCACGCCTATCGCGGCTTCCTCAGGGTCCGCCCGCGGCTGCAGCGGCTCGCCGGCGCGCGGGCCTGCGACACCGCCGCCTGCCACACCGGCAGTCGGCAAGACACTCGGTCCCGGTGAGGCGGCCGTGCCGCTGACCGGCATCTCCCGCCGCGAGCCGACCGAACTCGCCGCGTTCTCCTTCCGCGAGCTTCTGACCCAGCGCCGCCTTGCCCAGCGCGCGATCGCTCGGGGGCGGAACGTCGCCGCTGCAGGGGCGCTGCTCGGGCGGATCGAGGCTGAACTCGACCGGCGGCGCGCGGCGAAGTTCCGCCGCGCCGGCGAGGCGCCTCCGCTCTGATGGACGCCGCGGCGCCCGACCACGCACCCGAGCACATGCGCGACCTCGCGGCGGTCGAGCGGACGGCGTGGGACATGATGAGACGCGGCGCGCTCTCCCGCCGCCACGCCTTCCATCAGGCGAGCCTCGCGACCGTCGCCGCCGATGGCAGCGCCGCGGCACGGACGGTGGTCCTGCGCGAGGCGGACCGGGCGGCGCGGACGCTGCGCATCCACACGGACGTCCGCTCGCGGAAGGCAGCCGAACTCGCTCACGAGCCCCGCGCGACACTCCTTCTTTACGATCACGGCGCGAAGGTGCAGGTCCGCGTCGCCGCCCTCGCGACGGTGCACCAGGGTGACGACGTGTGCCGCGCCGTCTGGGCCGGGATGCGCGAGATGGCGAAGGCGTGCTATCGGCAGCGCGAGGCACCCGGTTCGGCGCTCGCCGACCCTGCCGCGCCGGGCGAGCCGCTCACCGATGCGGAGGGTTACGGCATCTTCATGGTTGTCCGTCTCGCCGTCTGCGGGTTTGAATGGCTTTATCTTGCTGCTTCCGGCCACCGCCGCGCCGCAATCACCTACCACCCGGCGCCCGCGGCCACCTGGCTCGCGCCATGACGTGAGGGTCTCGTGAGGAGTTCGATGTTCCACAAAGGAGGCGCCGCGCGGGCCATCGCGGCAGTGGCGTTCGGTGCGATGTCGCTCGCCCACCTGTCGCTTTCCGGCAGTCTCGCCGCGAAAGCGAGCGGGGCGCCGCTGGACTGGACCGCGGTCGAGCTCCGCGGGCTCGAGGGCGAGACGGTGGATGGCTCTGCCTTCGCGGGCCGCGTCGTTCTCCTCGTCAACACCGCGTCGAGGTGCGCCTTTACCCCGCAGTACGAGGGGCTCGAGGCGCTGTCGGACCGCTTCTCCGGGGTGGGGCTCACGGTTGTCGGCATCCCCTCCAACGACTTCGGCCGGCAGGAGCCCGGCACGAACGCCGACATCGCGGCGTTCTGCACCGCCACGTACGGCGTGTCGTTCCCGATGCTCGAGAAGTCGCACGTGGTGGGTCCGGAGGCGCATCCGCTGTTCGCCTGGGCGCGTGAGGCAGGCGGCCGCGCCGCCGTGCCGGGGTGGAACTTCCACAAGGTCCTGATCGGTCGGGACGGGCGCTTCGTCGCCGGCTTCCCTTCCTTCGTGCCGCCGTCCGACCCCGCCCTCGTCGCCGCCGTCGAGCGCGCCCTCGCGACGCCGGCCTTCTGATGGACGTCCGTCGCGACAGGCCCGGCAGAGGCTACCGTCCGTGCGTCGGCATCGCCCTCTTCTCGGCCGACGGCCGGGTGTTCATGGGCAAGCGCGCCTCCCGTGGTGTGGTGCCGCGCTACTCCTGGCAGATGCCGCAGGGCGGGGTCGACGCCGGCGAGGACCCGCGCGCCGCCGCCGAGCGCGAGCTCTGGGAGGAGACGAGCGTGCGCTCCGTCGCGTATCTCGGCGAGGTGGAGGGCTGGCTGCACTACGACCTCCCGGCGGAGCTCGCCGCCTGGCGCGGCCGCTTCAAGGGCCAGGCACAGCGCTGGTTCGCCTACCGCTTCACCGGCCCGGAGGAGGAGATCGATGTCCAGAACCCGCCGACCGGGCACGACGCCGAATTTTCCCGCTGGCGCTGGGAGGCGCTGTCCACGGCGCCGGAACTCGTCGTGCCGTTCAAGCGGCCTGTCTACGAGCTTGTGGTGGACGCTTTCACCCGTTTCGCAGCGCCGGCCGAGGTCTTGCAGGATCTGGAGCCTCGGGCTATCTAGCTTTCACTCAGGTCTCGTCGAATGACATTCCGGGTTGGCGCCTTCGGGGGCCGGCCCCATCGGCATTTGTCGCGGACCTGACCCGATGCGGCAGGCCGCAAGCCCGGCCGCAAACGATGTGAGGTGCCCTTGGCGGACGACCGGCTGATCGCGGAGACGGGAGTCGAGGCGCGCGTCGCGCGGATCGTCCAGCCGTCGATTGAAGCGCTCGGGTTCCGCATCGTCCGCGTCCGCGTCACCGGCCAGAATGGCTGCACCGTACAGGTGATGGCCGAGCGCGAGGACGGCACGCTCACGGTGGAGGACTGCGAGGCGATCAGCCACGCGATCTCCCCCGCGCTCGACGTCGACGACCCGATCGGACGGGCGTACCATCTGGAGGTGTCCTCGCCGGGGATCGACCGGCCGCTCGTGCGCCGTTCGGACTTCGAGCGCTGGGCAGGCTTCGAGGCGAAGCTCGAGAGCGCGGTTCCGATCGAGGGGCGCAAGCGCTGGCGGGGCATCCTCGTCGGCCTCGGTGACGAGGCGGAGGGTCGCGGCGACACGGTGGGCGTCCGCCTCGCCGAGATCGGCGCGGAGACGGTGTGGCTGCCGCTCGGCGAAATCGCCGATGCGCGGCTGGTGCTGACGGACGAGTTGATCGAGCAGTCGCTGCGGGCCGGCAAGAAGGCCGAGAAACTGAACTGAGGCCGGCCCGGGAGGGCTGTAACCGGGGCTTCGGCCCCACGGTGGAGTCGGGGCAGGCGCCCCTGGTCAAGGACCGAACATGGCAGTCAGCGCGAACAAGCTGGAGCTCCTTCAGATCGCCGACGCGGTGGCGCGGGAGAAGCAGATCGACCGTCAGATCGTCATCGAGGCGATGGAGGACGCCATCCAGAAGGCGGCCCGCGCCCGCTACGGGATGGAGACGGAGATCCGCGCCGAGATCAACCCGAAGTCGGGCGAGACGCGGCTCCAGCGGCTGATGGAGGTGGTGGAGGAGGTCGAGAACCCGTCGACCCAGATCGCCCTGCACGACGCGCTGGCGAAGAACCCGGACGCGCAGATCGGCGACTTCATCGCCGACCCGCTGCCGCCGATCGAGTTCGGCCGCGTCGCGACGCAGTCGGCGAAGCAGGTCATCGTCCAGAAGGTGCGCGAGGCGGAGCGCGACCGGCAGTTCGACGAGTACAAGGACCGTGTCGGCGAGATCATCAACGGCATCGTCAAGCGCGTCGAGTACGGCAACGTCATCGTCGACCTCGGCCGCGGCGAGGCGATCGTGCGGCGCGACCAGCTCATCCCGCGCGAGGTGTTCCGGCCGGGCGACCGTATCCGTTCCTACATCATGGACGTCCGCCGCGAGCCGCGCGGGCCGCAGATCTTCCTGTCGCGCACGCACCCGCAATTCACCGCGATGCTGTTCCGCCAGGAGGTGCCGGAGATCTACGACGGCGTGATCGAGGTGAAGGCGGTCGCCCGCGACCCCGGCAGCCGCGCGAAGATCGCCGTCATCTCCCGCGACAGCTCAATCGACCCCGTCGGCGCCTGCGTCGGCATGAGGGGCTCGCGCGTGCAGGCGGTGGTGCAGGAGCTGCAGGGCGAGAAGATCGACATCATCCCGTGGTCGGAGAACGCGGCGACGTTCATCGTCAACGCGCTGCAGCCGGCCGAGGTGGCGAAGGTCGTCCTCGACGAGGACCTCGACCGGATCGAGGTCGTGGTGCCGGACGAGCAGCTCTCGCTCGCCATCGGCCGCCGCGGCCAGAACGTGCGCCTCGCGAGCCAGCTGACGGGCTGGGACATCGACATCATGACGGAGGCCGAGGAATCGGAGCGCCGTCAGAAGGAGTTCAACGAGCGCACGCAGCTCTTCGTGGAAGGGCTGAACGTCGACGAGGTGGTCGGCCAGCTCCTCGCGTCCGAGGGCTTCACCTCCATGGAGGAGGTGGCGTTCGTGGAGCTCGACGAGATCGCCTCCATCGAGGGCTTCGACGAGGAGACCGCCGAGGAGATCCAGGCTCGCGCGCGCGAGCACCTGGAAGAGATCGAGCGGCGCAACGACGAGACGCGGCGCGAGATGGGCGTGGAGGATGACCTGCGCGATGTGCCCGGCATGACGACGGCGATGATGGTCGCCCTCGGCAAGGACGGTGTGAAGAACCTCGAGGACTTCGCCGGCTCGGTGCCGGACGACCTCGTCGGCTGGGTCGAGAAGCGCGGCCCCGAGACGGTGCGCCACACCGGACCGCTCGCCGAGTTCGGCGTGACCCGCGCGCAGGCCGAGGAGATGATCATGGCCGCGCGCGTCGCCGCCGGCTGGATCACCGAGGAGGACCTCGCGCCCGCCGAGGAGGCGGTGCTCGAGGGTGACGAGGACAGCAACCTGGAGCCGCTATCCTGACGGGCAAACGAGGCAGACCCTCCACGCGGACCTGCGCCGTCACGCGGCGTGCGGGAGACCCGGCGACGATGATCCGCTTCGTCGCCGCGCCCGACGGGGCGATCGTGCCCGACCTCCGCCGCAGGCTGCCCGGCCGCGGCGTGTGGATCGACGCGACGCGCGCCTCGGTGGCGCTCGCCGTCAAGAAGCGTGCGTTCGCGCGCGCTCTCAAGGCCGAGGTGAAGGCGGCGGAGACGCTGCCGGACGATGTCGAGCGGCTCCTGCGCGAGGCGGTGCTCGGCCGCCTTGCAATGGCGCAGAAGGCGGGGCTCGTGGTTCAGGGCTTCGAGAAGGTCCGTGAGGCGCTCAAATCGGGCGGCGCCCATGGCCTTTTGATTGCCAGCGATGCGGCGGCGGACGGGCGCGAGAAGCTCCTGGCGCTTGCCAAAAGTGCTTGCAATCTCCATAACAACCGTACCGTGGTCGACGTTGTGTCTTCGGCTGAGCTCGAAGCCACTCTGGGGCGTGAACGTGCCGTTCATGTCGCACTGACGCCCGGACGACTGAGCGAACTTCTCTTCACGGATGCAGAGCGCTTGCGTCATTTCGCAGTTGGCGAGACGCTTCCCGCGACGCACCGCGAACAGCCCGACGAACACGCGTTCGCAGGACCCTTGGCAGTATGACGGAATCGAACGACACCGGCGAACAGGTTGGCGGCCGCAAGACGTTGTCTCTGCGGCGCGGCGGCGTGGAGAAGGGCACCGTGAGGCAGTCCTTCAGCCACGGCCGGACCAAGTCCGTCGTGGTGGAGACGAAGAAGCGGCGGGTGATCGTGGATCCGGCGCCGGCGGCTCCGGCCGCCGAGGTGCGTCGCCCGGCGGCGCCTGCTGCTGAGCCGCGCCGGCCACAGACGGCCGCACCGGCGGCGGCACCCGCATCGCCCGCGCGTGCTCCGGATGCCCGGGCTGCCGAGCCCCGCGCCGCGGAGGCCCGTGGCGCCGAGGCGCCGGCCGCCCGCGAGCCGCAGCAGCCGGACGCGGTGCCTGCGGAGGCGCGCGCTCCCGAGGCATCGCCTGCGGCCGACCAGCCCGTTGCCGCTCCCGGCGGCTCTCGTGCGCCGACAGCGGACGAGCTCGCCGCGCAGGCGCTCGGCATCCCGCGCCGGCCGCGCGTGATTGGCACGGCCGAGGTCCGCCAGGCCCCCGCTCCCGCGCCGCAGTCCGACCAGCCGCGCCGTCGCTCGGCACTCGCCTCCTCCCCCGGCCCGCGTGGGCCGCAGGGGGCGACCGCGCGCACCGGCGCGCCCGAGGGTCGGCGCGACGATCGCCGGGATGCCCCGCGCGACGCGCGCCCGCCGCTGCAGGGCCGCACGCCGGACCGCGGCCCCCGCCCGGACGACCGCGGCCCGCGTCGCGACGACCGGCGTGACACCGGCCGCGGCCCGCAGGTCCACCGCACGCTCTCCAAGGCCGAGCAGGACGCCCGCGCCCGTGCGATCGAGGTCGCGCGGTCGATGGAGGGCGAGCAGCGCCGCCGCTCCATCGAGGAGCAGCAGCGTGAGCGCGAGGCGATCGACGCCGCCCGCAAGGAGCTGGCCGAGGCCGAGCTCCGCCGCGAGCGCGAGGAGGCCCGCCGTCTCGCCGAGCAGGCGCTCGCCGCAAAGCGCGAGGCCGAGGAGCAGACGCGCGCCGCCAACCAGGTGGCCGATGCGTCGGCCGCCGCGGCCGGCGAAGGCGAGCGCAGCGCCCGCGCCCCGGTGACGGCGCGCCGCAAGACGGCGAAGGAGCTGGAGGACGAGGAGAACGCGGCGAAGGCCAAGAAGGCCCGTGCCGCCGTCGCCAAGCCCGCGGCGAAGGGCGAGGACCGTCGCCGCACGAAGCTCACCATCGGCACGGCGCTCGAGGACGATTCCGAGCGCGGCCGTTCGCTGGCGGCCCTTCGCCGCCGGCGCGAGAAGGAAAAGCGCGGCGGTCAGACCGGTCCGCGGGAGAAGGTTTTGCGCGAAGTCACAATTCCCGACGCGATCTCGATCCAGGAACTCGCCTCGCGCATGTCCGAGCGCGGTGTCGACGTCATCAAGCTCCTGATGAAGCAGGGGCAGATGCACAAGATCACCGACGTGATCGACGCCGAGACGGCGGAGCTGGTGGTGGCCGAGTTCGGCCACACGTCGAAGCGCGTCTCCGAAGCCGACGTCGAGATGGGCCTGTTCGAGACCCGCGGCGTCGACACCGAGAACGCCGTCATGCGCCCGCCCGTGGTCACCATCATGGGCCACGTCGACCACGGCAAGACCTCGCTCCTCGACGCGATCCGCAAGGCGAACGTGGTGGCGGGCGAGGCCGGCGGCATCACGCAGCACATCGGCGCCTACCAGGTCGAGCTTGATGGCCAGAAGGTCACCTTCCTCGACACGCCGGGTCACGCCGCGTTCACCCAGATGCGCGCCCGCGGCGCCAAGGTCACCGACATGGTGATCCTGGTGGTGGCGGCCGACGACGGGGTGATGCCGCAGACGATCGAGGCCATCAACCACGCCAAGGCGGCGGGCGTGCCGATCATCGTTGCGGTCAACAAGATCGACAAGCCGAACGCCGACCCGAACCGCGTGCGCACCGACCTTCTCCAGCACGACATCGTGACGGAGGAGATGGGCGGCGACGTGCAGGAGGTGCAGGTGTCGGCGCTCAAGGGCACCAACCTCGACAAGCTGCTCGAGGCGTGCCTGCTGCAGGCCGAGATCCTGGAGCTCAAGGCGAACCCGGACCGCGAGGCGCAGGGTGCCGTCGTGGAGGCGCAGCTCGACAAGGGCCGCGGCACGGTGGCGACCGTCCTCGTGCAGCAGGGCACGCTCCGGGTCGGCGACATCATCGTCGCCGGCACCGAGTGGGGCCGCGTGCGCGCGCTCGTCGACGACAAGGGCGAGCGGCTCAAGGAAGCCGGGCCGTCGACCCCTGTCGAGGTGCTCGGCCTCACCGGCACGCCGGAGGCGGGCGACCAGTTCGTGGTCGTCGAGAACGAGGGCCGTGCGCGGGAGATCACCGAGTATCGCGAGCGGGTGAAGCGCGAGACGTCTGCGGCGCCGTCGACGGCGGTGTCGCTCGAGCAGATGATGACGAACCTGCAGAACGCGGGCGTCTCGGAGTTCCCGATCGTCCTCAAGGCGGACGTGCAGGGCTCGGCCGAGGCGATCTCGGGTGCGCTCGAGAAGCTCAACACCGACGAGGTGAAGGCGCGCATCCTGCACCAGGGCGTCGGCGCGATCACCGAGTCGGACGTGACGCTCGCCTCGGCGACCGGCGGCGTCATCATCGGCTTCAACGTCCGCGCCAACGCGCAGGCGCGTCAGGCAGCCGAGCGGGCCGGCGTCGAGATTCGCTACTACTCGATCATCTACAACCTGATCGACGACGTTAAGGCGGCGATGTCCGGCATGCTGAAGCCGGAGATGCGCGAGACGTTCATCGGCTACGCGGAGATCCTCCAGGTCTTCAACATCACGAAGGTCGGCAAGGTCGCCGGCTGCCGCGTGACCGAAGGCATGGTGGAGCGCGGCGCCGGCGTCCGCCTCCTGCGCGACAACGTCGTGATCCACGAAGGCAAGCTGTCGACCCTCAAGCGCTTCAAGGACGAGGTGAAGGAGGTCCAGGTCGGCCAGGAGTGCGGCATGGCCTTCGAGCGCTACGAGGACATCCGCGAGGGTGACAAGATCGAGTGCTTCCGCGTGACGACGGTCGAGCGGACGCTCGCCTGATCCGATGACGGTCGAAAAGGTCAACGCGCCGGACGGTCCTCCGGCGTTCGCCGGCTACTCCAACGCCGTCGTCGTCAGCGGGGCAGGGCGGACGCTCTACCTCAGCGGACAGGTCGGCGCCGGGCCGGACGGCATGGTGCCCGACGGGATCGAGGCGCAGTCGCGCCTCGCCTGGGCGAATGTCGGCAAGCAGCTCGCCGCGGCGGGGATGACGCTCGACAACATCGTCAAGGTGACGACTTACATCGCGAACGCCGCCGACCGGACGGTCTACCGCCGGGTGCGCGCCGAGGTGCTCGGCGATCGCGCCCCGGCGATGACCTCGGTGGTGGCGACCCTGTTCGAGCCGGACTGGCTCGTCGAAATCGAGGTGATCGCCGTCGACTGACGGGCGGTCCGATCGGGGACGGCGGGCCGCCCCCGCTGTTTCAACGTCGCGCGATTCGGTCCGAACCCGGCCGCGGCACGACCCGAGGATGAGATGCCCCAATCCCAGCGCCAGCTTCGCGTCGGCGAGCTCGTCCGCCACGCCCTTGCCGACATTCTGATGCGCGGCGAGACCTACGACCCCGAGCTCGACGGCCGGCCGATCACCGTGCCGGAGGTCCGGATGTCGCCCGATCTCAAGATCGCGACCGCCTTCGTCATGCCACTCGGCGGCGAGGACGGCGAGCGCATCATCAAGGCGCTGGCTCGCAACGCGAAGCCGCTCCGCGCCGAGCTTTCCAAGAGGATCAGACAGCTGAAGTACATGCCCGACCTGCGCTTCCGCCTCGATACGCGCTTCGACGACGACGACCGGATGCGCGAGGCGCTCGCCGCCCCGGTTGTGGCGGCCGACCTCTCCCGCGACGACGGCGAGGAGGACCGGTGATGGTGCGCACCTTCGACCTCACCGACGCCGACGAGGCGCCCGAGATCGACACCACGCCCGACGCGTCCGCGGCGCCGCGCCCCGACCGCGCGCGCGGCCCCCGCCGGCCGCAGAAGCGGGGTCGGCCGAAGAACGCGCTCGACGGCTGGATCATCCTCGACAAGCCCGCGGGGCTGACCTCGACGCAGGCCCTCGGCGCCGTGAAGCGGCTCTTCCTGCCGGAGAAGGCGGGCCATGCCGGCACGCTCGACCCGCTCGCGACGGGCCTCCTCCCGCTCGCCCTCGGTGAGGCGACGAAGACCGTCCCCTACGTGGTCGACGGCCGGAAGTCCTACCGGTTCACCGTCCGCTGGGGCGCGGCGACCGACACCGACGATTCGGACGGCGCGGTGATCGCCACTTCCGACGTGCGGCCGACGCGTGAGGCCATTGAAGCCGCGCTCGGCGCGTTCGTCGGCGAAGTCTCACAGGTGCCGCCGCGCTACTCGGCGGTGAAGGTGAACGGGGAGCGTGCCTATGACCTCGCCCGCGATGGCGAGGTGGTGGAGCTGAAGCCGCGGATCGTCACCATCACGCGGCTCGCTGTGGTGGAGCTGCCCTCGGCGGACGAGGTCGTGCTCGAGGCGGACTGCGGGAAGGGCACCTACGTGCGCTCGATCGCGCGCGACCTCGGCCTCGCGCTGGGCACGGTCGCCCACGTGACGGCGCTGCGGCGCACCCGCGTCGGCCCGTTCGGCGAGGCGGACATGATGACGCTCGACGCGCTCCGTGCGCTCGCCGAGGACGCTCAGGCGGCGATCGACACCGTGCTGCGCCCGCCAGCCGATGCGCTGATCGGCATGCCGACGATGTCGGTCGACCGCAACGCGGCGGGTCGGCTGCGGCGCGGCCAGGCGGCGCTCCTGCGCCCTGGCGATCCCGTGGCTGACGGGGAGGTGTGCGCGCTCGATGGCCGGGACGTGGTCGCGCTGTGCTCGGCACAGGCTGGAGAGCTAAGACCGGTCCGCGTGTTCCGCACTCCGCGGCGGCGGATCACGGTCCCGGTTGTACGGGAGGCTCCACCCGCCGCGTGAGGAGTTCTCATGCGCCGTCTCGCGCTTCTCGCCGCCTTCGCCGCCACGCCGGCGCTGGCGGCGGACCTGCCGCGCTACGTCCCGCCCGCGCCGCTGCCGCCGGCGGCGGTCATCGTCGAGGAGGCGGACAACCTGTGCACCGTCGGCCGCCGGACGGAGATCTACCGCGCCCCGGAGGACGCGTTCTCCGGCTACCTGCCCGCAGGGATGATCGTCGAGGTAATCGACGCGCCCTGGAGCGCGGCGACCGACCTCTGGATCCGCATTCGGCCCATCCGCCCGGGCAACTACTACGGCTGGGTCGAAACGGCGACGTTCGTCTGCCACTGACCGGTCGGCCTCCGTCGCGTCTGCCGGAAACCCGAGGCTTGCACCGCGCTTGCGGGGGCGGGGCGGGCGCGTGTGCCGGGCGCTCTCGGGCAGCCGGGCGAGCCCGATCCGCTGAGCGGGCAGCAGCCCTGCCGGAGCAGGCTGGCGTTCGCCCGCGGTCTCGTCTATGTAGGAGGTGCCGCGCGGGCTCACGTCCGCGCGGCTTTGCTGTTGCGGAGGCTGGACGACATCCCGGCCTCTCGCCTTCCCCGAGCCACAGGAGTTGACGATGTCGATCACGGCCGAGCGCCGCCAGGCGCTCATCAAGGATTTCGGGAACAAGGACGGCGACACCGGGTCGCCCGAAGTGCAGGTCGCGCTTCTCACGGAGCGGATCAACAATCTGACCGAGCACTTCAAGAGCCACGCCAAGGACAATCACTCCCGACGTGGCCTGCTGCGGCTCGTCAGCCAGCGCCGCCATCTGCTCGACTACGTCAAGCGGAAGGACGAGTCGCGCTACCAGACGCTAATCGGCCGGCTCGGCATCCGCCGCTGACATGCGGGAGGCGGTGGATTTCCACCGCCTGATCCGCCATATGTATTGGGGGATCGCAGCGTCCTGCTGCGGTCCCTGTCGCGTGTCCGGCTCCGGAACGCGACGGGCGGGCCCGTCCCGCCGCGCGGCGCGGCAACGCGCTGCACGACTGCGAGGCGTCGCCTCGCGCCATCGGCCGCATGAGGCAGAGCCTCGCGGACCAGACGGGGCTCGGCCTCGGAGGTCTGACGGCTTGTGCCGGCCAACGACGGGCCGCCTCGCGACGAGGCGTCGCCCTGTGGCGCAAGGCACCGCCACGCCGTCTAGGCGAGGCTCTGCCTCGTCCACCGTCCGAGGCTTTGCCTCGTCTGTCGCTCGAGGCTTTGCCTCGTTGCTCCGTCGAGGCTCCGCCTCGGCTCCCGCGCGAGGCTCCGTCTCGCACCACGGCGCCGGCTCTCGCCGCGCCACCACACTGGGGAACGAAGCCCCAACGGCCACGATGGCCGCCGGCCCCGGAGGGGGCAGGATTGCCGGCCGCTGCCGGCCTGCCGCCGTCGACCGAGGCGGCGAGCGGACAGCGGCCCGTCGTCTTGCCCCGTGCGTGCCGGACACCGCATGGAAGGCAAGACATGTTTGACGTTCAGAAAGAAACCATCGACTGGGCGGGCCGCCCGCTCACCATCGAGACCGGCAAAGTCGCCCGCCAGGCGGACGGCGCGGTGCTCGTCTCCTACGGCGAGACCACCGTCCTCGCGACCGTCGTCTCCGAAAAGGAGCCGAAGCCGGGCTTCGACTTCTTCCCGCTCACCGTCAACTACCAGGAGAAGGCGTTCGCGGCCGGCAAGATCCCGGGCGGCTTCTTCAAGCGCGAGGGGCGCCCGTCCGAGCACGAGGTCCTCACCTCGCGCCTCATCGACAGGCCGATCCGCCCGCTGTTTGTGGAAGGCTACAAGAACGACACGCAGGTGATCGTCACGACGCTGTCGCACGACCTCGAGAACCAGCCCGACATCGTCGCGATGGTGGCGGCCTCCGCGGCGCTGACGCTCTCGGGCGTCCCCTTCATGGGTCCGATCGGCGGCGCGCGCGTCGGCTACGTCGACGGCGAGTATGTCCTCAATCCGACGCTCGACCAGATGGAAGAGTCGGTGCTCGACCTCGTGGTCGCCGGCACGGGCGACGCGGTGCTGATGGTGGAATCGGAGGCGAAGGAGCTTTCCGAGGACGTGATGCTCGGCGCCGTGATGTTCGGCCACCGCGGCTTCCAGCCGGTGATCGAGGCGATCATCCGCCTCGCCGAGCGGTCCGCTAAGGAGCCGCGCGATTTCCAGCCGGCCGACCACTCGGCCCTCTATGACCGGGTGAAGGCGATCGCCGGGGCGGACCTCAAGGCCGCCTACGCGATCCGCGCCAAGGCCGAGCGCCGCGCCGCCATCGGCGCGGTGAAGGAGCGGGTCATGGCCGAACTCCTCCCGACCGACGGCGCCGAGGGGCCGACCAAGCAGGTCCTCTCCGAGCTCTTCAAGAAGGCCGAGGCCGACGTCGTCCGCAACCAGATTCTCGACGACAAGAGCCGCATCGACGGCCGCGACCTCGTCACGGTCCGCCCGATCCAGGCCGAGGTCGGCATCCTGCCGCGCGCCCACGGCTCGGCGCTGTTCACCCGCGGCGAGACGCAGGCGCTGGTGGTGGCGACCCTCGGCACGGGCGACGACGAGCAGTTCGTCGACCTTCTCGAGGGCACGGTGAAGCAGACCTTCATGCTCCACTACAACTTCCCGCCCTACTCGGTCGGCGAGACGGGCCGCATGGGCTCGCCCGGCCGCCGCGAGATCGGCCACGGCAAGCTCGCCTGGCGCGCCGTCCACCCGATGATGCCGGCGCACCACGACTTCCCGTACACGACACGCGTCGTTTCGGAGATCACGGAGTCGAACGGCTCCTCCTCCATGGCGACCGTGTGCGGCGCCTCGCTCGCCCTGATGGACGCTGGCGTGCCGCTGTCGGCTCCGGTCGCCGGCATCGCGATGGGCCTCATCAAGGAAGGCGACCGCTTCGCGGTGCTGTCGGACATCCTCGGAGATGAGGATCACCTCGGCGACATGGACTTCAAGGTGGCCGGTTCGGAGAAGGGCGTCACCTCGCTGCAGATGGACATCAAGATCCAGGGCATCACCGAGGAGATCATGAAGGTCGCCCTCGACCAGGCGAAGGACGGCCGCATCCATATCCTTGGCGAGATGGCGAAGGCGATCACCTCCGCCCGCGCCGAGCTCGGCGAGTACGCGCCGCGGATCGAGGTCATCAACATTCCGGTCGACAAGATCCGTGAAGTGATCGGCTCCGGGGGCAAGGTGATCCGCGAGATCGTCGAGAAGACCGGCGCGAAGATCGACATCCAGGACGACGGCACGGTGAAGGTCGCCTCGGCCGACGGCAAGGCGATCAAGGCGGCGATCAACTGGATCAAGGGCATCGCGGCGGAGCCCGAGGTCGGCCTCATCTACGAGGGCACGGTCGTGAAGGTGGTCGACTTCGGCGCCTTCGTGAACTTCTTCGGCCCGCGCGACGGTCTCGTCCACATTTCGCAGATGACAACCGGCCGGCCGGAGAAGGCGGCGGATGTCGTCAAGGAAGGCCAGAAGGTCTGGGTGAAGCTGATGGGTTTCGATGAGCGCGGGAAAGTCCGCCTCTCGATGAAGGTCGTCGATCAGGCGACCGGCAAGGAGATCAGCGCCGAAGGCGCGGCGGCCTGACGCCGCCTCACCAGCGCGAGAGCCGCAAGGCCGGGGCACACGCTCCGGCCTTTTGCGTTTGTGCCCGGGCGCGACGGCGGGGAGTAGGGCAGAGCCCCTGCTCCCCGAAGAGGACCCCGCCTGACCTGCGCGTCCGCGGCGTGCTGACGCTACTGTGAACGTTGTCCTTACGTCGGCCGTTCGGGCCCCGGGTGATAGGACCCAGAGCCCAAGGACACGCACATATGCCGCAGTACGCCGCCACCACCAAGCTCCTCGACAAGGACCTCGAGAGCGTCTCGCCGGACACGGCGACCAAGAATATCGAGATGTGGCAGGAGAGCCTGCAACAGATGGATTCCAAGGAAGCCAAGGCGATCGCTCGCGATCTCGAGGCGCTGAAGAAGGAGATGGGCAAGAAGGAGCCGAGCTCCGACAAGATCTTCGAGCTTCTTGGCAAGCTCGGCGAGGCGACGGTTGCGATTGCCGACCAGGCGCCCGAGGCGACGGCGGAGAAGATCCGCGGCATCGGCGAGGCGCTGACCGCGAGCGGCGAGGGCGGCTCCGAGCGGGCCAGCCGCGACGACGGCGAGGAGGAGATGGACGGCGAGGCGACGGAGGAGGGCGAAAGCCGTTCGCGCCGCCGCGCCAAGGCCTGAACGACGCCTCGACCGGCAGCTTTTCTGCGGGGTCACACAGTCGGCGCGCGGGTTCTCCCGCGCGTCGATCCGTTGAGGCGACGGCTCCACCGGCGCGGCCACGGTCGTGCCGGTGACCATCGGACCGACACGAGGGGCATCTCCCGCAATTCCGATCCCGGCAAGTTCGGCGGAGTCGAGCGTGCTCGACTCGCGCGACATCAGAGACGCGTTGAGGCGCGGCGCTGGATGGGATCGGACTGTCGGGATGGTGCGGTCGAGAAGACTCGAACTTCCACGGGTTGCCCCACAGCGACCTCAACGCTGCGCGTCTACCAATTCCGCCACGACCGCATCGGGGGGAGACCGCGAGTTAGCACCTCGATCCTGCCCTTTCAAGCGAAGATCGGCGGATTTAAGTGAGGGGTCTGGAGGACCCGTCATGCAGCCTGTCGAATGGGCGGTCTCGGACAAGCTTGTCGAGTACGAGGTGGCCGTAGAGGCGATGGAGGCCCGTGCCGCCGCGATCGCGGACGGTCGCGCGCCGGAGCTCGTCTGGCTCCTGGAACACCCGCCGGTCTACACCGCCGGGACCAGCGCGCGGCCGGAGGACCTCGTCGACAAGGACCGCTTTCCCGTGATCCGCACCGGCCGTGGCGGACAGTATACCTACCATGGCCCCGGGCAGCGGGTCGCATACGCCATGATGGACCTGCGCCGCCGCGGGCGGGACGTGCGCTGCTACGTCTGCGATCTCGAGAGCTGGCTGATCGAGACGCTCGCCGCGTTCGGCGTGACGGGCGAGAAGCGGGACGGGCGGATCGGCGTCTGGGTGCGGCGTCCTCGCGCGCGCGGCGAGGGCGAGGACAAGATCGCCGCGATCGGGGTGCGCGTGAAGCGATGGGTGACGCTGCACGGGATCTCGCTCAACGTGGAGCCGGATCTGCAGCATTTCTCGGGGATCGTGCCCTGCGGCGTGCGGGAGCACGGCGTCACGAGCCTTGCCTACCTTGGCCGCATCGTCTCGATGGCGGAGGTCGATGCGGCGCTCCGGGCGGCATTCGAGCGCCGCTTCGGTCCGACGGCCGACGCGGGAGCGCCGGTCGCGGGGCAGGCGCTGGAGGAACTCCCCGCCGCCTGAGCGGACGGCAGGGGTCCTGACGCGCGAGGCCCTTACTGGGCGGCCGGGGCCGGAGTGGTCACGGGCTCGGTCGTGGTCGTCGCCGGAACGGTCTCGGTGGTCGTGACGGTCGGGGACGTCTCGACGACGGCGCCCGGCTCATCGAACCAGCCCGTGAAGTAGGCGGCGCCCGCGACGATAAGAAGAATGACGATGATCGTGATGATGACGTTGCTCGCGCTCATGGAGTGCTCCAGCTAATGGTCCCGGCGCCTGTCGGACCGGTTGAGTTCTAGCGCCCGCCCCTGCGGGCGAGCGGACGCCGCACCGGTGATAGCCGATGCGGCGCCCGCTGCCTCCAAACGCGCCAAGTGCGACATCCGTTCACAAGCGAGCGACGCCGACGGTCGTGTCGCTGAGGAGCGCGGCGGTTTTGCGACCTACTGGATGGCGAGTTCAAGGTCGGCGCCTGACAAGATCTGCGCCAAAGGGATGCCGCCAGCGTCGGAGATGAAACCGAAATTGACCGTCTGGCCCGGACCGATCGCGCCGTTCCAGTCGGCGTTCCTGATGGTGAAGCGGCCGCCGTCGTCCGACACGAGGACGGCGCTCCAGAGCTCGTCGAGCTCGAACGGGAGGTCGAGCGCGAGCTGCCATGCGCTGACCGGCGCGCCGGACACGTTGCGGATCGAGATGTTGTAGAGGGCCCCGGTGCCCCAGTCGTTCTCCATGATGAGATCGATGGTGAGCTGCGTGTCCGCCGTCGCACTCGCGACCTCGACCTCCGCCGCGCCGGGCGCGTCGGCGACAAGAAGCGCGCTCGACTGGCCGTTGCGGATCTCGGCCCCGTCGGCGCTGGTCAGCTCCAGCGAGAAGCGGCGGCTGCCGGCATCGGGCCCGCCGTTCGGGACGCCGACCTCCAGCGTCGCCTCGCGCGCGCCGGCGGGGATCACCACCTCGCCGGAGGTGGCGGGCCGTCCCGGCGCGTCCTCCTCGCGCGTGGTGAAGCCGAGTGTCACGTCCCGCCCGGCGGCGGCGGAAAGGACGATCTGGAAGCGCACGGCGTCGGCGTCGGCCGGAGCGATGGTGCCTGCGACATCGGCGAACGGAAGCCCCGCCGTGCGCTGGTCGTCGTCCACGATCACCGCGGTCGCCGACCCGCGCGCCGCGCCCGCGCCGGCGATGATCATGTAGAAGAATTCGTCGCCCTCGGCGTCCATGTCGGGGAGGATCGGCACGCGGATCGTCTTCGTCCGCTCGCCGGCGCCGAAGTCGAGGAGGCCGGCGGTGGCGACGTAGTCGAGCCCGGCTTCGGCGGTGCCGTCGGTCGTCGCATACTTCAGCTGAAGGTCGGTCTCGGCCGGCCGGTCGAGCGTCACCGTGAAGGTCGCCTCCTCGACGCGGCCGGCGAGATCGTCGAACCCGAGCTCCGGGCGGATCGGCGCGAGGAACGGATCGAGGAGCGTCACCACGGGCTGGCGCAGCGTCTCCCAGTCGTCGGCGAAAAGGCCGCCGGTGTCGCCGGAATTGGGGTTGAGCGACCACCAGAGCCAGTTGACCCCGTGCTCGGTCATGTACGCCGAGAGCTCGCGCGCCCAGCGCAGGTCCTCGGCGGTCTCCAGCCGCGAGCCCCATTCGCCGACGAGGACCGGGGCGATCCCCTCCTCGGCGATGAAGCCCCAGTTCTGCCGGAACTTGTCCGTCAGGTCCGTCCCGTCGGTGAACCACGGCTGCGGGAAGACGGACGCTGGATAGTCGTGCGGCGAGTAGACGAGCTTGTCCGCCACCGGCAGCCGCACCGGCCGGTCGGCGACGCCCTGGAGGTTGCCGCCCCACCAGTAGGTGTCGCCGTCGTAAACCGCGATGCCCTCCACCACGATGAGCCAGTCCGGTGCGATGCGCTGGATCGCCGCTCCGATCCGCTCGGCGGCGGCCGCCCAGTCGGTCGGCGACCCGTCGCCCCAGGTGCCGCCATAGGGTTCGTTGAAGACGTCGGCGCCGATCACCGCCGGCGCATCCTTGTAGCGCTCGGCGATCGTCTGCCAGTTGGCGATGACGTCGGCCTCGCTGCTCTGCGGCCCGAACCAGAGTCCGCCCTTATTCGGCCCGCCGCCGGGGTCGCTGCGGTGGTAGTCGAGCAGGATCCTGAGGCCGATCTTGTCGGCGTAGGCGACGACGGCGTCGAGGATCTCGAGCCCGTTCAGCCCGACGAGGTCGGGGTTCAGCGCGGTGTCGATGCCGGACGGGGTGCCGCCGCCGGTCTCGACGAGCGTGCCGGAGAACGGCACACGCAGCGTGTTGAAGCCGAGCGACTTGATGTCGTCCATGATCTCGCGCCAGTTCCGCGCCCAGAGGCCGTGCGGGGCGAAGATCTCCGTCTCGAGGCCGAACCAGTTGATCCCGCGCAGTTCCACCGGCGCGCCGGACGAATCGATGATGTCGATGCCGCGTGTCGACAGCGGGCCGGGCGCGAAGACGTAGCCGGGTAGGCCGGCGCCATCGCCCGGCGTCTCGCGGACGGTGGAGCCCGTGACGGTGAGGTCGAGCCCCTCGTCCGTGTTCCGCAGCGTCTCGCGGGTGGGGGAGAGGCGCTCGGCGCCGGCGCCGATTCCCTCGCCGGTCGGCACAAGGGCGCGCGCACCGAGGTTCGCGCCGGCCGCCGTCGCGACCGTCACATCCTCCGCGGGCGGGGGAGCGGGCGCGGGAGGCGCGGGCACGGCTGCGGCGGGCTCGGGCGGCGCCGGCGGTGCGGGGGTCCCGCCAGCCTCGGAGAGATCCACCGTGACCGCGAGCGGCTGAGGGTCGACCTCGCCGATCACCTGGAAGCCGAACTCGGCGACCCCGCCCTGCGTCAGCGCCGCGTTGAACTGCGCGCCGCCAATCGTGTAGGTCGTGCCCGCCCGCGCCAGGATCTCGGCATTCCAGATGTTGACGATCTCGCCGCCGACGTCGATGTCGAGCTCCCAGCGGGCGAGCGGGACCCGCGCCGTCAGGCGCATGTCGACGATGCCGCCGGTGCCCCAGTTCTCGCGCACGGTCGCGTCGACGAGGGCGTCCGGCGCGGTCAGGTCGGTCATGGCTCGCCTCTTCTCAGCAATGCGCACGCCCTTTCTGCCAAGCGTGCGTGATGATGGATAGGGCGGCGCCCCGCGGCTTGCCGCCCCCACCGCTCTTCTTTATGGGAGTGAGCGGTGGCGACGTGGCGGAGTGGTTACGCAGCGGACTGCAAATCCGTGCACGCCGGTTCGATTCCGGCCGTCGCCTCCAGTGTCCGCCGTCCTCCTGCCTCTCCGCACGGTCGCACCGCGCGAGGGCGCATGCCGGCGACGGACGGAGGTGGTGGCGAGCGCCCGGTCCCCCAGCGGCCGTGCGCGTCCGGTGGAGACGGTGATGGGCGAGGAGACGGCGGTCCTGCGCGCGCGCATGGTCAACAATCAGCTGCGCACGTTCGACGTCACCGACCACCGTGTGCAGGACGCCTTCGCCGCCGTCGAGCGTGAGCGATACGTCCCGGCCGAGAGCCGCATCATTGCCTACTCGGACGTCGAGATCCCGATCGCCTTCGACGCCATCGGCAACCCGTCGCGCACCATGACGCGGCCGGCGATCCTCGCCCGGCTGTTCCAGCTTGCGCAGCTCCAGCCGGACGACGTGGTGCTCGTGGTGGGGGCCGGGCTCGGCTATACGGCTGCGGTGGCGGGCCTCCTCGCCGGCTCGGTCATCGCGCTCGAGAGCGACAGGGCTCTCGCCGATGCCGCGTCCGCCGCGCTGGAGGGCGCCGACGTCGTCAATGCCTCCGTCGTGACCGGGCCGCTGCCGGACGGCTACCCATCGGAAGCGCCCTACGACGTCATCTTCATCGACGGCGCCGTCGAGGTCGAGCCCGTCGCGTTGTACGGCCAGCTGAAGAGCGGCGGCCGTCTCGTCGCGATCGAGGGGCGCGGGCTCGCCGGCCGTGCGATGATCTCCTTGCGCAGCGAGGTCGGCGTCTCCACCCGCTTCGCCTTCAACGCCGCCGCCTGCGTCCTGCCCGGCTTCGCCAAGGTGCCGACCTTCACCTTCTGAGCCGGCTGCCGGCCCCGGCCAGCCCCACGCCGGCAGTTCCGTCCCGCTTCGCCGGACCTGCCCCGGGCCGGGCTTGCGCGGCAAGATTCGTGCAGAAATCGTTCAACGCTGATCGCACGCGCCTTTCCCGTTGCGGAAAAGCCTCACGGACGAGTCGGCACGTGCTGCATCCCCAGCCTTCCACAGCCTATCGACTGGCACGTCAGCACGCGACGGAGTTACCTGTCCCGGACACCCGAGGGGTTCGAACGCGCGTTCGCGCGCAGTACGAGGTGCCGACGTGACGGTGAGAACATTCGCGGCCGCTCTGGCACTTGCTGCCGTGCTCTGGTCCGCCCCGGGCTCGGCACAGACTCTGACCGCGACGCTCTCCGCCGCCTACAACAACAACCCCGAACTCAACACCGAGCGCTCGCGCCTGCGCGCGACGGACGAGGGCATCGCGATCGCCCGCTCCGGGAACCGTCCCGTTCTCGGCGCGTCGTTCGACTGGACGAACCAGACCTCGCGCATCGCCGGCACGCGCGGACTGCGCGGGACCAGCGGCTCGTCGCCGATCACGATCGCGCTCACGCTCACCCAGCCGATCTTCAACGGATTCCAGACGCGGAACACGATCCGCCAGGCGGAATCGGCGGTGCAGGCCGGCCGCGCCTCGCTGGAGAACACCGAGCAGAGCGTTCTTCTCGATGCCGCGACGGCGTTCTTCGACGTCATCCAGGACCGCCAGATCGTCACGCTGCGCGAGAACGACGTCTCGTTCCTCGGCGAGCAGGTGCGCGCCGCGCAGGACCGCTTCGAGGTCGGCGAGGGCACGCGTACCGACGTCAGCCAGGCCGAGGCGCGGCAGGCGACGGCGCAGTCCGCCCTGAACTTCGCCCGCGCCAACCTCGCGGCGAGCGAGGCGCGGTTCCAGCAGTTCACCGGCCTCACGCCGCGCTCGCTGCGCGCCGACATCAACGCCGAGCGGCTGATCCCGCCGACGCTTGAGGCTGCCGTCGAGATCGGCCAGCAGGGCCATCCGGCGATCTTCGCCTCGCTGTTCGACGTCGACACGGCGACGTTCAACGTGAAGACGCTGGAAGGCCAGTTCCTGCCGAGCGTCAACGTCGTCGGGCAGGTGGGCCGGACCTACAATCAGGGCGACGGCGTGAATATCCAGGACCAGGCGTCCATCGGCCTCAATGTGGACGTGCCGATCTACCAGGGCGGGCGTGTGTCCGCGCAGGTGCGGCAGGCGAAGGAGCAGCTCGGCACCGCCCGCATCCAGGTCGACTTCGTGCGCGACCAGGTGCGGCAGAACACGGTGGCCGCCTGGGCGGCCTATATTGCTTCGGTGCGGACCATCTTCTCCTCGCGGACGGGCGTCTTCGCCGCCCAGCTCGCCCTCCAGGGCGTCATCGAGGAGCAGCGCGTCGGTCAGCGCACCACGCTCGACGTTCTCGACGCGCAGCGTGACGTCATCACCGCGCAGGTGACGCTGGTCCAGTCCGAGCGCGACAAGGAGGTGGCGGCTTTCACGCTGCTCGCCGCCGTCGGCCGGCTTTCCGCCGCGCGGCTGTCGCTGCCGGTCGACATCTACAGGCCTGCCGAGCACACCGACGCCGTCCGCGACAAGTGGCACGGCTTCCGCACGCCGGACGGCCGCTGACGCGCGCCGCGCTGGACGAGATCCCTGTGCATGAGCGGCCGGCCGACGGCCGGTCTCTGTGCTGCCTGTTAACATCTCCATCCAGTCACTGATTCGGTGCCGTGCCGCGACGGGCTGAGGGAGACGGCAGGATGGACGACCTCCTCGCTTCGATCCGGAAGATCATCGCGGACGACGTCGCCGAGCGGCCGCGGCCCCAGCTGCGGGTGACGCCTCCCCTCAACCGCGAGCCGTACCCGCCGCGCCGTGCGACGGAGGTCGACGACAGCCTCTCCGCCCTGGTCGAGCAGGCGATGGCGGATGCGTTCGGCGTCGCCGACTCCGACGGGGAGGAGCCGCAGCGCCGCGCGGCCATCGACGGCAATGCCAGCATCGCGATGCGCGAGGGAGGCGAGGGAGACGTGCAGGCCACCGTGCACACGATCGCCGAGGCGATCGCTGCCGAGCGACAGGTCCGCTCGCGCCGGGCCGAGGCGGGCCAGGGTGCCGGGGCAGGCATCGGGGCGGGGGTTGGCACGGGCGACTGGTCCGGCGCGGTCCTTGGCGAGCCGGGTCTCGATGCCGCCGCCCCGCCGCGTTCTCTCCTCCGCCCGCAGCGCGCACCCCTCGCCACGGGCGCCCCGGGGCGGCCGGGGAGCCTCAGGCCGCGGCCCGAGTCCGCCGACGTCACCGCGGCGGGCAGCTTTCGCCTGGACGCCGGGAAGAAGCCCGCCGAGGCGACTGGCGCCGCGATGGACCCCAAGGTGCAGGACGGGGATGCCGCTTTCCGCCGGCCGGTCTCCGCGGCCGCCGGCCGCGCCGGTCCCGAAGACCGGCTCACCAGCGCCCGCACACGGCAGACCATGTCGTCGCAGCTCGACGAGTTGTCGCGCACCGTCATCAGCAACAACCCCCGCACATTGGAGGACCTCGTCCGCGACATGGTGCGGCCGCTCCTGCGCGAGTGGCTGGAAGCGAATCTCCCCGCCATCGTCGAGCGACAGGTCCGCCAGGAGATCGACCGGCTCAGTCATAGCGGCCGCTGATCGCGGCGCCGCAGCGGGCACTGTGGCGGTTTCGTCTGCGCGGGTGCGGCCCACCCGCAAGACACTCTGGTCGCGACATCACAACCCGTTCGACGGCCGCGCGAAGTTCTTGCGTCATACGGGCTTAGGGCGCACGTAACGGGCATGATCCTCTGGCTGTCCCTCGCCTTCCTGACGCTCCTTGTTCTGGTGGTCGTGCTGCGGCCGCTCCTGGTCCGCGAGGCGCGGGTCGAGGGTGGCGAGGACGCCGAAGTCTACGCCTCGCAGCTCGCCGAGGTGGAGGCCGACCGGGAGCGCGGCCTCATCAGCCCGGCCGACGCGGAGGCCGCCCGCGCGGAGATCGCGCGACGGCTCCTGCGCGCCCGCCGCGCCGTTCCGGCCAGCGTCGCGCGCGGCCGCGCCGTGGCGGCTGCGCTCACCGTAGCGCTCCTCCTCCCCGCCGTCGCGATCGGCCTCTACGCGAGCCTGGGCGCCCCCACCTACGGCGACCAGCCGCTCGCCGCACGTCTCGCACCGATCACCGACGATGAGCTCGCCGAGATGCTGGCGACAGCCGAGGCGCGGCTCGCCGACCGGCCGGACGACGGCGAGGGCTGGGCGGCCGTGGCGCCCGTCTACCAGCGCATGGGCCGCTACGACGACGCTGCGGATGCTTACCGCCGCGCCGCCGAGATCCTCGGCGAAACTCCGGAGCGCCTCCTCGGACGCGCCGAGGCGCTGACGTTCGCGAACCGCGGCACGGTGACGGAGGAGGCGCGCGATCTATTCGCCCGCGTCGCCGAGCTCGCGCCGGAGGCGGAGGCGCCGCAGATCTTCCTCGCCATCGCCTCCCGCCAGGCCGGCGACTTCACCGCCGCCGCCGAGCGCTGGCGCGCGCTGATCGACCGGAGCGACGGCGACGAGCCGTGGCTCGAGATCGCGAGCGCCGAGTTCATGCGCATGGGCGGCACCGACCCGTTCATCGCCGACGACGGCAGCGCGGCACCGGCCCCGCCGGCGCCCCGGATCGGCGCGGCTCCCGGCCCGACGACCGACCAGGTGAACGCCGCCGCGGGCATGACCGACGAGGCGCGCGAGGCGATGATCGCCGGCATGGTCGAGGGCCTCGCCGGCCGCCTCGACACCAACGGCGGCTCGGCCGACGACTGGCTCCGGCTGATCCGATCCTATCAGGTCCTCGGCCGCACCGACGATGCGCGCGCCGCCGCCGAGCGTGCGCTGGCCGCGCTCTCCGGCACCGAGCGCGACAGGGTCGCCGGCGAGGCGGACGTGCAGGAGCTCCTCCAGTGACACTCGCCGGCTCCACCCGCGGCATGGTGCGGCGCGGCCGCAAAGGCCGCCGCCTCGCCCTCCTCGGCGTCGCCGGCCTCGCCCTCGCGCTCGCCGCGACGCTCGTCTTCTACGCGCTCGGCGACCGCATCACCTTCGCGCCGACCCCGACGGAACTCGCCGCCGGCTCGCACCCGGCGGGCACCCGCGTCCGGCTCGGCGGCCTCGTCGAGACCGGCTCCCTCGAGCGCGGGGCGAACGGGCTCGTGACGTTTGCGGTGACAGATACCGTCAACCGAATCCCGGTCAGCTACGTCGGCATACTGCCGGACCTTTTTCGCGAGGGGCAGGGCGTCGTCGCCGAGGGCACCCTGCGGGAGGACGGCTCGGTCGACGCCGACACCGTCCTCGCCCGGCACGACGAGAACTACATGCCCGCCGAGGTGGTGGACGCCCTCAAGGCACAGGGCCGCTGGCAGGACGGCGCCGTCACCGCCGCGCCCGACGCACATCCGATGGGAGCCGCCGATGCTCAATGAGGTCGGGCACTATGCCCTCGTGCTCGCGCTCGCCGTCACCCTGGTGCAGGCGACGTTGCCGATCTGGGGCGCCCGCACTGGCAATGCCCGCTTCATGGCCATGGCGGCGCCGAGCGCGACCACTGTCCTTGCGCTGATCTCGCTCGCCTTCGTGGCGCTGACGGCGGCCTACGTGCGGTCCGACTTCTCGCTCCTCAATGTCTACGAGAACTCACACTCGGCGAAGCCGCTCGTCTACCGGATCTCGGGCGTCTGGGGGAACCACGAGGGGTCGATGCTCCTGTGGATCCTCATCCTCGCCCTCTTCGGCGCGCTGGCGGCGAATTTCGGGCGGCACATGCCGGCCTCGCTCCGCGCCACCGTCACCTCGGTGCAGGCGTGGGTCTGCGCCGCCTTCCTCCTCTTCATCCTCGGCACGTCCAACCCGTTCACCCGGCTGGACCCGGCGCCGTTCGAGGGGCGCGACCTCAACCCGCTCCTGCAGGACATCGGCCTCGCGATCCACCCGCCGCTCCTCTACGTCGGCTACGTCGGCTACTCGATCGTGTTCGCCTTCGCCGCCGCCGCTCTGATCGAGGGCCGGATCGACGCCGCCTGGGCGCGCTGGGTGAGGCCGTGGACGCTGGTCTCGTGGATCTTCCTCACGCTCGGCATCGCGATGGGGAGCTACTGGGCCTACTACGAACTCGGCTGGGGCGGCTGGTGGTTCTGGGACCCTGTCGAGAACGCCTCGTTCATGCCCTGGCTCGCCGGCACCGCGCTCCTCCACTCGGCGCTCGTGATGGAGAAGCGCGATGCGCTGAAGGTGTGGACGGTGCTTCTTGCCCTCATCACCTTCTCGCTGTCGCTCCTTGGAACGTTTCTGGTGCGGTCGGGCGTGCTCACCTCCGTCCACGCCTTCGCGTCCGACCCGACGCGCGGCGTCGTCATCCTCACCATCCTCGCGCTCTTCGTCGGCGGCGGGTTCGCCCTCTTCGCGCTTCGCGCCGGCACCCTCAAGGCAGGGGGCGCGTTCGCGCCGGTGTCGCGCGAGGGGGCGCTCGTCCTCAACAACGTGTTCCTGACGACGGCGTGCGTGACCGTGCTCGTCGGCACGCTGTACCCGCTCGTGCTGGAGACGCTGACGGGAGAGAAGATCTCCGTCGGCCCGCCCTACTTCAACCTCACCTTCATCCCGCTGATGGTGCCGCTCTTCCTGGCGCTGCCGTTCGGCACCCTCCTCGCCTGGAAGCGGGGCGACGCGGCGGCGGCGGCGGAGCGGCTGGTGGTCGCCGGGATCGCGGCGGTCCTCTGCGCGGCGCTCGGGGCGTGGCTCGCGGGCGGGGAGACGCGGCTCGGCGCGGCGTTCGGGCTCGCGCTCTCGGCCTGGCTCATCGTCGGCAGCCTCGCCGAACTGGCGCTCAGGACGCAGAGCGCGGGATCGCTGGGGGGCCGCCTCCGCCGTCTCTTCAGCCTGCCGCGGACGACGTGGGGCTCGGCGCTCGGCCACCTCGGCGTCGGCGTCACGGTGCTCGGCATCGTGTCGCTGTCGGCGTTCCAGACCGAGGTCATCACCGACATGGCGCCGGGCGACCGGACCACCATCGCCGGCTACGAGGTGACTTTCGACCGGGCCGAGGAGCGCGAGGGCCCGAATTACAGCGACGCCGTCGCCATCTTCACCGTCCGACACGGCGGCGATGTCGTGGCAACGCTCGACCCCGCCCGCCGCTTCTATCCGGCGCGCGAGATGCCGACCACCGAGGCGAGCATCAAGACCTTCGGCTTCTCGCAGCTCTACGCGACGCTCGGCAGCGTCGAGAATGGGAAGATCGTCGTACGTCTCTATAACAAGCCGCTGGTGACGCTGATCTGGATCGGCGCGCTCATCGCCTCCTTCGGCGGAGCGCTGTCGCTCGCGGACCGGCGCCTCAGGATCGGGCTCCCCGCGCCGGCCCGGCGCGCGGCCCGCACGGCGGAGGCGAATGCATGAAATACGACCCACCGGTGACGGGCGGCTGCCAGTGCGGCGCCGTCCGCTTCCGCTTCACGGAGACGCTGGCGCGCGCCTCCATCTGTCACTGCCGGATGTGCCAGAAGGCGTTCGGCAGCTACTTCGCGCCGCTGGTTTCGACGGCGGCCGACGGCTTCGAGATCACCCGGGGCGAGCCCGCCTTCTGGCGCTCCTCCAACATCTCCCGCCGCGGCTTCTGCGCCACCTGCGGCACGCCGCTGTTCTTCTGGGACGACGACGGCGCCGCGCCCGAGGTGGCGCTTGGCGCGCTTGACGATCCGGGCCGGATCCGGCCGGAGGTGCAGGTCGGCGTCTCCTCCCGCGCCGACTTCGTCCGGCATCTCCTCGAGATCCCGGAGCGGGAGACCGGCCCCGGCTCGAAGGAGGACGAGAACTACGCCCGGATCACGTCGTACCAGCACCCGGACCACGACACGGCCGAGTGGCCGGAACCGGAGCCGGCGCCGTGATCCGGGCAGCGCTGCTCGCCATCGCGCTCGCAATCTCCGGCGCCGCGCTCGCGGCGAACCCGTCGGAGATGCTGGACGATCCGGCGCTCGAGGCGCGGGCGCGCGACATCTCGGCCGAGCTGCGCTGCCTCGTCTGCCAGAACCAGTCGATCGACGATTCGGACGCCGCGCTCGCCCGCGACCTGCGCGTCCTCGTCCGCGAGCGGCTCGCGGCGGGCGACACCAACGACGAGGTGTTCGCCTACGTGACGGACCGCTACGGCGACTTCGTGCTCCTGCGCCCGCCATTCAACGCGGCGACAGTGCTCCTCTGGGTGCTGCCGTTCGTGGTGGTGGCGGTCGGGCTCGTCGCCGGCGGGCTCTACATGCGGCGGCGGCAGGCGGCGCCGGTGGTCGCGCTGTCGCCCGAGGAGGAGGCCGCGCTCGCGAAGCTGCTGGCGGACCGCGGCAGGTCCAGCCCGACGGGCTAGCGCGGCCGGTGGAGGTCGTCCCCGTCGGCCGCTTCTTCGGCGCGCCCGACGGGCACGGTGCGGAGCGGCCGCTGCTGCGCGCTCTCGCCGACGATGCCATCGACTACGGTCCGGTCGACCTCGTCCTCCACCTGCCGGTCTATGCGATGGGGGAGTTCACCGCCGCCACGCATGCGCTGCGCCCGGAGGCGCGCGAGGCGTGGGAGGCGCTCGTCCGCGGCCGCACGCCGGCGCTCGTCATCGACTGCGCGCACGAGGGGCCCGGCTATCAGGACGCCTTCGCCCACCGGATCCATCGCCTCGTCGCGGAGACCGGCCTCCGGTCGCGGGCGATCTGGTTCGCGCAGACCAACCGCCGGTACGCCCGCCGGCTGAGAGAATCGCCCAATGCGCCGCGGGTGGCGAAGGCGATCGGCCACATCGATTCGCACCTCTATGCCGAGGCGCTGGCGGTCCGTGCGCTCCGGCAAGGGCTGGCGCAGGCGAGCCGCGCGATGCTGGACGCCCAGTCGGCCGGCGACAGGGTGCTCCTCTGCCTGAACGGTGCGCCCCGGTTCCACCGCGCGGCGCTCGCTTACAGGATTGCGCAGCATCGTCACCGGGGCCGCGCGGTGGTCACCTTCCACATGTCTGCCGGGCCGAAGATGGACCTCGCGCGGGCGGCGCCGCGAGCGCAGGAGCTCCTCGCCGCGACGGGCACGGCGGCCGACGATCTCGCCGACGCGCTCTCCGCCCATCCGTTCGACGTCGACCCGTCTCGCGACGACGTCTTCGGCCGGCGCGACCTCAGCCTCGCGCCGCAGCTCCACCGGGCAACGCGGATCAGCATCGTCACCGAGACCGACTTCACCGCGGGCGGGATCGTCCGCTACACCGAGAAGTCGCTGAAGCCGCTCCTGATGGGGCATCCGCTCGTGGTACTGGGCAATCCGCACACGCTGCCGCTCCTCGAGGAGCTCGGCTTCGACGTCTTCCGCGATCTGATCCCCGCCGGGTACGACAGCATCGCCGACCCGCACGAGCGGTTCCGCGAAGTGCTCGGCATCGTCGACGGCCTCCTCACCGATCCGCCCGCGCTGCCGTGGCCGGCCGGGATCAGGGAGCGGCTGCTCGCGAATATTGCGCTTTTCGAGGGGCCGCTCCTCGACACCCTCCGCCGGCGGGAGAGACAGTCGATCGAGGCGGCCGCGCGGCGGATGGGCTGACGAGAGAGGACGGCGATGGAGCATCTTGCGATCGACGGCGCGCTCGGCGCGAAGCTCTCGGTGCGGATCGACAGGCCGGAGGGGCCGCCGCGCGCCGTCGCGCTCTTCGCGCACTGCTTCACCTGCTCGAAGGACATCTTCGCCGCCCGCACCGTGGCGCGCGAGCTCGCCGAGCGCGGCATCGTCACCGTAAGCTTCGACTTCACCGGGCTCGGCTCGTCGGAGGGGGAGTTCGCGTCGACCAACTTCTCCTCCAATGTCGGCGACATCCTCGCGGTGGTCGAGCGGCTCCGGGCGGAGGTCGGGGCGCCGCAGCTCCTCATCGGCCACTCGCTCGGGGGCGCGGCGGTGCTGGTCGCGGCGCCGCAGATCCCGGAGGTGAAGGCGGTGGCGACGATCGCCGCCCCCGCCGAGGCGACTCACGTCCTCCACAATTTCGCGGCCGACGTCTCGCGCATCGAGAGCGAGGGGGAGGCGGAGGTGCGCCTCGCGGGCCGGCCGTTCCGCATCCGGCGCGAGTTCATCGACGACCTCGCCAACCACCACGTCGAGGCGAGCGTCGCGCGGATGCGGGCGGCGCTCCTCATCCTCCACTCGCCGACGGATGCGACGGTCGGGATCGAGAACGCCTCGCGCATCTTCGCCGCCGCGAAGCACCCGAAGAGCTTCATCTCGCTCCCCGGCGCCGACCACCTCCTCTCCGCGCATTCGGACGCGCGCTACGCCGCCGCCGTGATCGCCGCCTGGGCTGAGCGCTACGTCGCGGCGGGAGAGGCGGCGCCGGAGATGGCCACCGTCGCCGCCGACCATGTCGGTGTGCGGGCGGTCTCGGCCGGAGGGCGGTTCGGGACGCGCCTTACGGTCGGCCCGCACACCCTGCCGGCCGACGAGCCGAAGAGCTACGGCGGCGACGAGACGGGGCCGACACCCTACGATCTCGTCTCTGCCGGGCTCGCCGCCTGCACGCTGATGACAATGCGCATGTACGGCGAGCGGAAGGGCTGGCGGGTGGACGCCACGGTCGACGTCAGCCACGGCAAGGTCCACGCCGACGACTGCGCCGATTGCGCCGACGCCGTGGCGGGCAGCGACGGCCGGATCGACCGCTTCGAGCGCACGATCCGCTTCGGCGCCGGCACGCCGGAGGAGGAGCGGATGCGCCTTCTCGAGATCGCCGACCGCTGTCCCGTGCACCGGACGCTGGAGCGCGGTGCCGCGGTCGTCACTCGGGAGGCGGATGCGGCATCGTGACCGTTGCCGCGAAAATGTGCTAAGGCACGGACTTGAAGCGTGGCACGGCACGCATACGTGTCCGGTGACTCGCGGGATGGCCGCGCCGGGGCGGCAGCTCCGGGCCACACGGAGCTAGACAATGGCGAACGATATCCTCTTCACGCCGCTTAAGGCCGGCGCGCTGACCGTGCCGAACCGCGTCTTCATGGCGCCGATGACGCGGAACCGCGCCGGCGTCGCCGATGCGGTGCCGCCGGAGATGGTGGCGACCTACTATCGCCAGCGCGCCGGCGCCGGTCTCATCATTACCGAGGCGACGCAGGTCTCTCCCGAGGGGCAGGGCTACATCGCGACGCCCGGCATCTTCTCGGACACGCAGGTCGCCGCCTGGCGCCGCGTGACGGACGCGGTGCACCAGGCGGGCGGGCGGATTGCGCTGCAGCTCTGGCACGTCGGGCGCATCAGCCACACCTCGCTGCAGCCGGGCGGGCAGCAGCCCGTTGCCCCGTCCGCCATCCGCGCGAAGACGCAGACGGTGACGGCCGAGGGCTTCGTCGACACCTCCGAGCCACGCGCGCTCGAGACGAACGAGGTCGCCCGCATCGTTGCCGACTTCGCGCACGGCGCGCAGAAGGCGATGGAGGCGGGCTTCGACGCCGTGGAGGTGCACGGCGCCAACGGCTACCTGGTCGACCAATTCCTGCGCGACGGCTCCAACAGGCGGACCGACGAGTACGGCGGCTCGCCGGAGAACCGCACGCGCTTCCTGCGCGAGGTCACGGAGGCCGTCGCCAACGTGGTCGGCGCGGACCGCGTCGGCGTGCGCCTGTCGCCGTTCGCGAGCTTCAACGACATGTCCGACAGCGACCCGGAGGCGACCTTCGGCGCGGCGATCCGCGCGATCGACGGGCTCGGCCTTGCCTATCTCCACATCGTCGAGGGAATGGGCGCGGAAGCGGGCGCAGAGGAGCAGGAGATCCTTGAGCGCCTGCGCGGCCTCTGGCACGGCGTGTACGTTGCCAACGGCGGCTACACGGCCGACCGGGCAGCGGCGACGATCGCGGCGGGGACGGCGGATGCGGTGGCGTTCGGGACGCCCTTCATCGGCAATCCTGACCTCGTGGAGCGGTTCCGGCGCGGTGCGCCGCTCAACGAGAGCGACAAGTCGACCTTCTACGGCGGCACGGAAAAGGGCTACATCGACTATCCGGCGCTCGACGCTGTCGCGGCCTGAGCTAACGGCCGGGCAGAAGGCCGGCGCTTCGCGCGCCGGCCTTCGCTCGCGCTATCGCCGCGTGCTGCCCATCATGTTCATCATCATCCTGCCCTCATGCATGCAGTTGGCGACGTAGATCTGGCCCTTCACGCCGGACGAGCGCTCGCCGAGCCAGCTCGTACCGGCTTTGCTGTCGGTGAAGCAGCCCATGCGGGAGTCGCTGCGCATCCCGTCATTGTAGGCGATGCGGCAGACCCAGAGGGCGTCCGGTGCGTGAGTGGCGCGCATCTCGCGGCAGTCCCCCGCAAGGGAGGGAGTCGGGAGCGATGCGAGAGCAGAAAGAACAATAGCCAGGATTGTTGATTTCACGACAGTACTCCCAATCGACGGAAGACGACGTGGCGCGTTTACCGACGCGGCAAGACAGCTTGATGAATGATGTCACCGTAGTAACGGCAAATATTTAGTCGGCAAATACGACGCTCTTTCGGACCGGGCCTGACTGCGCCGACGGCGCCGGGCCGCTCAGTCCTCGTCGTCGTCGATCGCGTACATCTCGTCGTCGGTGAGGCCGAAATGGTGGCCGATCTCGTGGATGAGGACGTGGCGGATGACGTCCTCCAGCGTGTCCTCGCCCTCCTCGGTGTAGGCGAGGATCGGCAGGCGGTAGAGCCAAATGCGGTTCGGGAGGGCGCCCGTTTCAGGCACCGCCGACCCGTCGCGCATCCCGATGCCCTCAAAGAGGCCGAGGAGGTCCTCCGGCTCGTCGACCTCCATCATCTCCATCACCGCCGCCGTCGGCCTGTCGGCGACGGCGATCGTGATGGCGCCGCAAAGGGCGCGGAAGTCTTCCGGGAGCGCCTCGAACTCGCGCCGGGCGACGGCGGCGAAGGCGTCGAGCGAGATCATCGGACGGGCCGTGCCGCCGCCGCGAGGAGGAGGAGCGCCGCCGCGGAGGCGGCGACGACGTTCCAGCCGGCGAACGAGAGGCCGGCGAAGCGGCCGGCGGCGTCGGTGCAGCTCGGCGGGCGCGTCTCCTGCAGCTGCGCCAGCAGCGTGGAGGCGTCGCGCACGTCGACCCCGCCGCCGCAGTCGGCCGGTCCCGGCCACCACGCCCACTCCGCGCCGGCGTGGTAGACGCCGAGCCCGGCGGACCACAGCATCGCGATCGCGGCGCCGACGAGGAGGAGCCGTGCGAAAAGCGCCGCCCTGCCGGCAGCGAGGAGGGCGAGCAGCGCGAGCGGGATCGCGACGTAGTAGGGCACGCGCTGCTCGAGGCAGAGCGCGCAGGGGATGTAGCCGCCGATCAGCTCGAAGCCCCAGGCGCCGGCGATCGCGCCCACCATCACGAACGTGCCAGCGAGGGCGACGGGGCGGAGCGTCAGCGCCATCGCGCGGCTCCCGAGGTTCGGCAATGCAGGGCGCGCCCCACGGTCACAACACCGCCACCGCCGCAGCCACCTCCTCGTCGAAGCCGAGCTTCGGGCCGACCGGGACAATGCCGGTCGGGTTCACCGACTTGTGGCTGCCATAGTAGTGGTGCTTGATGTGGAAGAAGTCGGTCGTCGTCCCGAATCCCTCCTCCTCGTACATCTCCCGCAGGTAGCGGTCCACGTTCGGATAGTCCGCGATGCGGCGGACATTGCACTTGAAGTGGCTGTAGTAAACCGGATCGAAGCGGACGAGGGTCGTGTAGAGGCGGATGTCGGCCTCGGTCAGCGTGTCGTCGATGATGTAGCGGCCTTGGCCAAGGCGCTCCTCGATCCAGTCGAGCGTCTCGAACAGCGGGAAGACAGCCTTTTCGTAGGCCTGCTGCGTGGCGGCGAAGCCGGCCTTGTAGACGCCGTTGTTCAGCGTCTCGTAGATGCGCGCATTCACGGCGTCGATCTCCTCGGCGAGGAACGCGGGGTAATGGTCGCCGCCCTCCGCGCCGACGCCGTCGAAGGCCGAATTGAACATGCGGATGATCTCGGACGACTCGTTGCTGACGATCGTGCCGGTCTCCTTGTCCCACAGGACGGGTACGGTGACGCGGCCGGTGTATGAGGGGTCGGCGGCGAGGTAGACGTCGCGCAGGAATCGGGCGCCGTTCACGGTGTCGGGGATCGTCCCGCGACCCTCCTCGAAGGTCCACCCGTCGTCGCCCATGTGCCAGTGGACCACGGAGAGGCCGACCATGTCGGTCAGCCCCTTGCGGGCGCGCATGATGAGCGCGCGATGCGCCCACGGGCAGGCGAGCGAGACGTAGAGGTGGTAGCGGCCGGGCTTCGCCGGGAAGCCGTCCTTCTCGCCGTCAGCGGTGACCCACTTGCGGAACGTGGAGGCCTTTCGCTCGAACTCGCCGCTGTTCTCGGCGAACGAGGGCGAACCGACCTGCCACTCGCCGTTGAGGAGGAATCCCATGGCTTGCCTTTCACTTGGGGCGCCACTCCCCGTGGCGCCTGACGGGCCGCGGCCCGGTCCGTCAGCCGACCCTGACGAGGTGGATGGTTCCGTCGACGCCCGGCACGCTCGTCGCGCCGAGTTCGTCGAGCGCACCCGTGTACCCTTCCCTGACGGCTTGTGCATAGGTCTCGGAGGTGGTGAGGGCGGCCGTGCCCATCGCCTTGTTGTGCTTCTCGAGCTTGGCGGCGAGGTTTGCGGCAGCCCCGATCACGGTGAACTCCAGCCGGTCCTCGCTGCCGAGCGTCGCGGCGACGACGCGGCCGGCGACGGCGGCGCCGTTCACCGTCAGCGGGTCGCCGATGCCGGCGGCGGAGAGGTGGGCCTGCCACGCCTGCCGCTGCGCCATGATGCCGTCGAGCGCGCGCAGCGCCGACGCGGCCGGCTGCGGCACGGGGCGGACCGCGCCGAAGGTCGCCATCACGCCGTCGCCGAGGAACTTGTCGACGATGCCGCCCTCCCGCTCGATCACCGGCACGACCATGCGGTGGTAGGCGGTCAGGATGGCGACGACCTCGTGCGGCGTGCGGGTCGCCGCGAAGGAGGAGAAGCCGCGGAGGTCGAGCATCAGGATCGCCGCGTCGCAGTCCTTCGCGCTGCCCGCCATCACCGACTCCGACGAGGTGATCGCGTCGGCGACGCCGGTGCCGAAGAAGCGGCGCATGTCGGCCGTCGCCTGGCTCTCGCGGACGGCGGTGAGCAGCGTCCGCCGCGCCCGGAAGAGGGCGAGTGCGAGCACGGCGGTGAGGACGAGGATCGTGAAGATCTTGTCGAACTCGGCGCCAATGAGGACCATGTTCGAGGTGAGGTACGTGACGAAGCTGCGCGTGATGACCTCGGCGCCGCCACGGTCGACGGCGTAAACGACCATGAAGAGCCAGCCGACCGCCGCGAACACGCCGATCGAGAGCACGAAGCGCGGATCGAAGCGGAGTGCGCGGACGGCGATGAAGACGAAGATGTACATGAAGGTCGGCGCCTTCAGGTAGAACGTCTCCGGCTGCGCGTAGGTGAGGTGGAACGTCCAGATCAGCGCGTAGAGGAGCGCGACGTCCATCAGCATCGAGAGGACGAGCAGCCATCCGGGCAGGAAGCCGCGGTAGGCGGCGACGAGCCGCAGCACGGTGAAGAGAAGGAACGCGCCGATCACGAGCGGGACGGGCTCGAGGAGCGCGTCCATCGCGTCCGTCGGCCGGGGCGCGATCATGTAGAGCGCCGCGAAGGTGCTGACGATCGCAAGCTGGACCCAGCCGATCAGCCGCTCCGAGCTCTCCTCCTCCTTGACGACGAGCTCGGCGACGCGGGCGGGCATCGACATCGTCTCCCGCGCGGGGAGGCCAAGATGGCGGAACAGGCTGGACGGCAGCAGCGGCATCGGCGTCGATCTCCCGCGGCCGACAAAGCACGGCGGCCGGCGGATGGCGAGTGGGTGCGCGGGAACGTGACCCCGTGCCCCCCGCCCCCGGCCGGTCAGGCCGCCGAGCGGGTGCGCAGGAAGCCGTCCATTCGGCCCATCGCCTCCAAGATGCGGTCCTTCGCGGCAGCGTAGGAGACGCGGATGTAGCCTTCGCCGAGCGTGCCGAAGTCCGGCCCGCCGATCAGGGCGACGCCGGTCTCGCTGAGGAGCGCGTCGGCGAGCGGCTTTGCCGTCCAGCCCGTACCGGTGATGTTGGGGAAGGCGTAAAAGGCGCCCTTCGGCGTCGCGCAGGTGACGCCGGGGAGGGCGTTCAGCGCCTCCACCACGGCGCGGCGGCGGTCATCGAACGCGGCAACCATGGTCGCGACGGCGTCCTGCGGGCCGGTGAGGGCGGCGAGCCCCGCGTATTGCGCCGGCGCGTTGACGCAGCTCCAGGAGTTCACGGCGAGTTTGCGGGCGAGATCGTAAAGCCGCTTCGGCCACAGCGACCAGCCGAGCCGCCACCCGGTCATCGCATACGTCTTGGAGAAGCCGTCGAGCAGGATGAGACGGTCGCGGATCTCCGGGAACGACGTCAGCGACAGGTGCGGCAGCCCGTCGTAGGTCATCCGCGAGTAGATCTCGTCGGACATCACCGCGACGTCCGGCCGCTCGGCGAGGATGGCAACGAGGCGGCGGACGTCCTCCGGCGGGGTGACGCCCCCGGTCGGGTTCGCCGGGGAGTTGACGATCACGAGGCGCGTCCGCGGCGTGAGGCGGGCGGCGACGTCCTCCGGGTCGAAGGCGAAGCCGCGCTCCTCGCGGATCGGCAGCGGCACGGGGGTCGCGCCGGTGTACTCGATCATCGAGCGGTAGATCGGGAAGCCGGGGTCCGGGTAGATGATCTCGGCGCCGGGCTCGCCGAACATGAGGATCGCGAGGAACATCGTCACCTTGCCGCCGGGGACGATGAGCACGTTGTCCGGGCTCGCCTCGAGCCCCGAGCGGGCGGTGATGTCCGCCGCCACCGCCTCGCGCAGCGCCGGGATGCCCGTCGCCGGGGTGTAGCCGTGCTGGCCGTCGCGCAGCGCCTTGACGGCGGCCTCCACGATGTGCGGTGGCGTCGGGAAGTCCGGCTGGCCGATACCGAGGTTGATGATGTCGCGCCCCTGCGCGGCGAGGGCGTTGGCGCGGGCGAGAACGGCGAAGGCGTTCTCCTCTCCGATGCGGTCGAAGGCGGCGACGGTGGTGAGCATGGCGGGTCCTCCTCGCCCCCGTCTCTAGACCGCGGCGATGGCGCGCGCCACTCACTCGAGGGGGCGGCCGTTTGTGGCGACAGAGGGGCGAGAGCCGCGAAAGACGGGCGCCATCATTCGAAGCTTTAACTGTATAGATGTTATAAGCTTAAAATATTGTGTTCTGTGCTAGAACATTTGTGCCGACCCGCGCCGGGCGGAGACCTCAACGACGGTAGCTCTCATGCCGATCTTCTCCTCTTCCTCAAGGAAGCCGCTCATCGTCAGCAGGAATCCTCTTGTTCAGGCAATCGACAGATCGAGGGCCCTGATCGAATTCCTTCCCGATGGAACGATCATCTCCGCCAACTCGAATTTCCTTTCTGCTGTCGGCTACAGCCTCGATGAGGTGAGGGGCAAGCACCACGCCATCTTCATGCCCGCCGGCGAGGCGGATACAGTCGACTACAGACTGTTCTGGAGCGAGCTGCGCGAAGGGAAGTACAGGTCGGGGCTGTTCCGTCGGGTCGACAAAGGCGGGCGCGAGATCTGGCTCCAGGCGAGCTACAATCCGGTGGTCCGCCGCGGCCGTGTGGTGGGGGTCGTGAAGGTGGCGCTCGACGTGACGGCGCAAACGCTCCGTCATGCCGAACACGACGCGCAGGTGAAGGCGCTCGGCCGCTCGCAGGCCGTCATCGAGTTCAACGTCGACGGGACCATCATCACCGCGAACGAGAACTTCCTGAACGCGATGGCCTACACGCTCGCGGAGATCGGGGGGCAGCACCACCGCATCTTCATGGATCCTGCGGAGGCGGCCTCGCGGCACTATGTCGAGTTCTGGGACAAGCTGCGGCGAGGCGAGTTCCACGCCGGCCGCTTCCGGCGTCTCGGCAAGGGCGGCCGGGAGGTCTGGATCCAGGCGAGCTACAACCCGATCATCGATCCCGCTGGGAAGATCTTCAAGATCATCAAGTATGCCTCTGACGTCACCGCGGAGGTCCAGCTCGCCCGCAAGCAGGACGAGATCGGCCGTCAGGTGGACGTCAAGCTCGGACAGATCCTGTCCAACGCCGGCACCACGGCAAGCACCGCCGCGTCGGTGTCGGCGGCGTCGGAGCAGACGGACGGCACCGTGCAGGCCGTGGCTTCCGCCGTCACCGAATTCGACGCATCGCTGAACGAGATCACCGAGCGGGTCGGGAGCGCGAGATTGCGCGCGATGAAGACCCTCGCCGATGCGAAGAGCGCGAACGAAGCCGCCGAAGCACTGACGGAGGCGGCGACCTCGATGACCAAGATTGTCGAGATCATCCAGAACGTGGCCGGTCAGATCAACCTTCTCGCGCTCAACGCGACGATCGAGGCGGCGCGCGCCGGCGACACGGGGCGGGGTTTCGCCGTCGTCGCGAGCGAGGTGAAGTCGCTCGCAGGACAGGTCGCGACGGCGACGGTCAGCATCACCACAGAGATCGACCGCATGCAGACGGTGTCGTCCGAGGTGGTCGCGCGACTGAGGCAGATCGGCGAGTCCGTCGGCTCGGTCGAGCAGGACGTTGTGGGGATCTCGACTTCGATCGAGGAGCAGAACATCGCAACGCGCGAGATCGCGTCCAACATGAACATCGCCGCGGACGCAGTCGCGCAGATCCGGAACGGCCTCGACAGCATCGTGCGGGCGGTGGAGCTCACCAGCGACGCGGCGGACGAGGGGATGACGCTCTACCGCTCGCTTCAGGCAGTCACCCGGGCCGAGGCGGCCTGACCCGGGCTTGCGCTACCCGTGCGGGTCGCGCATCGCGACGGCCCGCCCGCGCGCCCGCTCGCGATGCAGGATGTAGAGGCCGGCGCCTGCGATCACGCTGGGCGCCGTCCTTCACCCGACCGGGTGGGAGTGGGCGCTCGCGCGGCCGGCAGGAGGTCGGTGGCGCCGACGAGAGCGGCCAGCTTCATCAGGCTGTCGGCGGTGAGCATGGCGGTTCCGCCTTGCCCGCTCCCGTCGCTGCCCGCGGCGCCGCGCGACAGGGCGAAGAGGGTATGACAGCTGCCGCATTCTGCGCCATGCTGATCGACTGGTGGTCAGGCGGCGAGGGGCGGTCCATGTGCTCGATCTTCTCCAACATCCCGCGCGAGGCGTATGCCTGCGAGACGCGTTCGGTCCGCCTCGGCGGCCACGCCACCTCCGTCCGGCTGGAGAAGGCCTACTGGACGGTGCTGGAGCGGCTCGCCGCCAACGAGGGGATGCCGCTCGGCCGCTTCCTGACCGAGCTGCACGACGAGGTGCTCGAACTGCACGGCCACGTCGGCAACTTCGCGTCGCTGCTGCGCTGCGTGTGCCTGATGCAGCTCGAGCGCGCGCATCCCGGTGTGGACGCGTCGCGCCCGGCGGAGGTCCAGCGTCGCGCCCTCGCCGACGCCTGAACGCCACTCAGGAATTATTATAATACTACCCGGCCTCCTCTCCCGGGCCTACGCTGAGCCGCAAGGATAGAGAGGCGCCCGACGTGGCGACCTCTGCACGGCGGATCGGTGTTGCCAGCCTTTTCGCCGAAGGGAGGGCTCGTGGCGAAGGCGATCCACTCGATGATCCGCGTCCTCGACGAGGCGCGGTCGCTGAAGTTCTATGAGGAAGCGTTCGGCCTGGCGGTGGCCGACCGTCTCGACTTCGAGACGTTCACGCTCGTCTACCTGCGGAACGCCGAGAACGACTTCGAGGTCGAGCTCACCGTCAACAAGGGGCGGACTGAGCCGTACAATCTCGGCGACGGCTACGGCCACCTCGCCGTCTCGGTCGCCGACGTCGACGCCGAGCACGCGCGCCTCATCGCCGCCGGCCTCTCCCCCCGCAAGCTCGTCGACTTCGCGCCGGGCGGCACGGTGATCGCCCGCTTCTTCTTCATCGCCGATCCCGACGGATACCAGATTGAGGTCCTCCAGCGGGGCGGCCGGTACACCTGACGCACCGCCGCCGACAACAAAGCCGCCATCAGGGGAAGGAAACAAAATGCGAACTCACCACCACGCTCCGGCGGCGGCGCCACCGCCCGTCCCCGTCGGCTTCCGCCTCGACCGGCGCCGCTTCCTGAAGGCCAGCCTGTCGGCCGTCGGTGCCTACGCGGTCGCCGTGTCCGGGGTGACGTGGCTCGTCGGGCCCGACAAGGCGTGGGCGGTGGAGTTCGACGCCTTCGACCCGGCCCTCGCGCAGACGCTCCTCTCCATGACCCGTGCGCTCTACCCGCACGAGCGGCTCGGCGACGTCTACTACGCCAAGGTCGTCAAGGACCTCGACGCGGAGGCGTCCGGCTTCGAGGACCAGCAGAAGCTCGACACGATGCGCGAGGGCGCGGCGGCGCTGGACGAGGCATGCAACGGCAGCTTCACCGGCGCGCCGGACGACGTGCGCTACAAGGCGCTCGAGGGCATGGCGGGCTCGCCCTTCTTCCAGGCCGTGCGCGGGAAGGCGGTCGTCTCCCTCTACAACCAGCCGGAGGTGTGGGCGCTGTTCGGCTACGAGGGGCCGTCGTTCCCGAAGGGCGGCTACCTCTATCGCGGCTTCGACGATCTCGCCTGGCTGCCGAACCCGCCGGCCGACGCGAGCCCCCCGGCAGAGGGTTGAGGAGAGCATCATGAAAACCTACGACCTCTCCGACGATACGGTCGTCGTCATCATCGGCTCCGGCGCCGGCGGCGGCACCCTCGGGCACGAGCTCGCCACCCGCGGCATCGACGTGGTGCTGCTCGAGGCCGGCCGGCAGCAGTCGACAGCCACCTACGTCAACGACGAGTGGGAGTCGTTCGGCCAGCTCGCCTGGCTTGACACGCGCGAGTCGATCGGCGGCTGGCGGATCGCGAAGGATTTCTCCGGCCTCCCCGCCTGGATCTGCAAGACCGTCGGCGGCACTACCACGCACTGGGCCGGCGCCTCGCTGCGCTTTCAGGACCACGAGTGGAAGGCGCTCACCACCTACGGCGCGATCGACGGGGCGACCCTCATCGACTGGCCGATCGACGCCGCCGAGATGGAGCCGTTCTACACGCTCGCCGAGGACAAGCTCGGCGTCACCCGCACCCACGGCGTCCCCGGACTGCCCGGGAACAACAACTTCAAGGTGCTTTACAACGGCGCCACCAAGATCGGCTACAAGCACGTCAGCACCGGCCACATGGCGATCAACTCGCGGCCGCGCGACGGGCGGGCGCAGTGCAAGCAGCTCGGCTTCTGCTTCCAGGGCTGCAAGACCGGAGCGAAGTGGTCGACCCTCTACTCCGAGATCCCGAAGGCGATCGCCACCAACCACCTCGAGCTCAGGCCCGAGAGCCACGTCCTCCAGATCCTGCACGACGACACCGGCAAGGTGACGGGCGTCCTCTACGCCGACAAGGACGGCGTGCAGCATGAACAGAAGGCGCGCGTGGTGGCGGTCGCCGGCAACTCGATCGAGAGCCCGCGGCTTCTCTTGAACTCCGCGTCGTCGATGTTCCCGGACGGGCTCGCCAACTCGTCGGGCGAGGTCGGCCGCAACTACATGCGCCACACCACGGGCTCGGTGTACGCCGCAATGCCGGAGCCGGTGCACATGTACCGCGGCACCACGATGGCCGGCGTCGTGCAGGACGAGGCGCACCACGACGACAGCCGCGGCTTCGCGGGCGGCTACGAGCTCGAGACGCTGTCGCTGGGCCTGCCGTTCATGGCCGCATTCCTCGACCCCGGCGCGTGGGGCAAGGATTTCGCCCGCAAGATGGAGACCTACGACCACATGGCGGGTCTCTGGATCGTCGGCGAGGACATGCCGCAGGCGGAGAACCGGATCACGCTGCACCCGGAGGAGAAGGACCAGTACGGGATGCCGATCCCGCGCGTCGCCTTCACCGACCACCCGAACGACGTCGCGATGCGCGAGCACGCCTACAAGCAGAGCGAGGCGATCTACACGGCGGTCGGTGCGAGGGAGAACTTCCGCGTGACGCCGTACCCGTCGACGCACAACCTCGGCACCAACCGCATGAGCGAGCGGCCGCAGGACGGCGTCGTCAACCGCTGGGGGCAGACGCACGACATCCCGAACCTCTTCGTCTCGGACGGGTCGCAGTTCACGACGGGCGCGGCGGAGAACCCGACGCTCACCATCGTGGCGCTCGCGATCCGGCAGGCGGGGCACATCGCCGACCGGATGGGGAAGGGCGAACTCTGACAGGGCGGCGCGGCGGCCAGCCCGCCGCGCCTCACTCGTGCGGGGCGCGCATCGCGACGGCCTGCCCGCGCACCCGCTCGCGGTGGAGGATGTAGAGGCCGGCGCCGGCGATCACGGCCGAGCCGACCATGGTCCAGGCGTCCGGCACGTCGCCGAACACGGCGTAGCCGAACACGATCATCCAGACCATCTGCATGTAGCTGAACGGGGCGAGGGTGGAGGCGCTGGCGATCCTGTGGGCCACCACGAGCGCGTAGTGGCCCGAGACGCCGAAGAAGCCCATGCCGAGCGCGAGCGCCCACTCCCACCCGGTCGGGTGCAGGACGGCACCCGGCGCTGCCGGCAGGAGAATGGTGGCGCCGACGAGAGCGGCCAGCATCATCAGGCTGTCGGTGGTCTCCGTCTGGTGCATCTTGCGGGTGAGGAGCGAGTAGAACGAGCCCGACATCATCGCGCAGATGGACAGCCCCGCGGCCCAGTGCATCGCGTCCGTGCCGGGGCGCAGCACGATCAGAACGCCCACGAAACCCACCACCACCGCCGCCCAGCGCCGCGGGCCGACGTGCTCGCCGAGGAGCGGGCCGGCGAGCGCGGTGACGACGAGCGGCGCCGCGAACATGATCGCCGCCGCCTCGGCGAGCTGCAGGTAGCGGAGCGCCCAGAAGTTGAAGACCGTCGAGCCGAGCAGCGTCAGCCCGCGCAAGACGTGCATCAGCGGTCGGCGGGTGCGGAAGGCGGTGCGGTCGCGCCAGACGCGCAGGAACAGGGCGAGAAGCAGGATGTGGAAGGTGTACCGCAGCCACGCGATCTCGGCCGCCGGCATGGTGCGTGACAGCACCTTGGCGATCGTGTCGAGACAGGCAAACAGCGACACCGCCGTGAACATGAGGAGGATGCCACGGATTGCGGCGCCCGCCTCCGTGTTGGCCGGTGGAAGGGGCACGCCGCTCTAGACGGCCTCGTCGACGTCGTCGTCCTCGTCGCCCGGCCGCGGCTCGGCCTCGATCCCGTTCGCGGCGAGGAGGTTCTTCTCCATCTTGCGCAGGAGCTTCCTCAGCCGCTTGCGGTCCTTGTCGTCGAACCCGGCGAGCGCCTCCTTCTCGAGCCGCTTCCACATCTTGTCGACGTCGCCGATCAGCGCGCGGCCGGTGTCGGTGAGGAACACCCGGGCCAGGCGGCCGTCCTTGTCCGAGGTCTGGCGGACGACGAAGCCGTAGGCGGCGAGGCGGGTGACCATCTTCGTCACCGTCGGCGGCTGGACGCCGAGCTCGGAGGCGAGCTCGCCCATGGTGCGGCCGTCGGTCTCCGCGAGCGCCTTCAGGACGACCTCCTGTCCGGGGTGGAGCCCCAGGACGGAGAGGTGGACGCCGGCGCGGGTGCGCTGCGCCTTTGCTGCCTGGGCGAGGCGGTGGGTCGCTGACTTGGCATAGTCGAACGGCATCGTGTCCTCGCGGCGCGACGGGAGGTTCGCCGGGTGAATACGCGAGAGCCGCCGGCAGCCGCAAGCGTGCGGTGGCGGATGCGGTGCGGCCATGCGCATTGCGGCGGTCAAGGGCGCACCGAAGCCGGATGCTCCCGCACCGCGACGGGGCGGGGGCGATCGGGTGGCCGCGGCGGCCGGCCACGTGTTGCGGCCGGCCGGTGGGCGCGATCGGGGCCGGTCAGGCCGCCCGAACCGCGGTAAGGAAGGCTGCGACCTCGCGGTCGAGCTGCGCGCCCTGCTCGGTGAGCTGGCTCGCCGCGACGAGCATCGTCTCTGCCGCGCCGCCGGTTTCGGATGCTGCTGCGGAGACGGAGGTGACGCCGGTCTTCATCGCCCGCGTCGAATCGGAGGCGTGCTGGGCGTTGCGGGCGATCTCGCTCGTTGCCGCCGTCTGCTCCTCGACCGCCGAGGCGATGCCCGACGCGATCTCATTGATGCGGCCGACGGTGGCGCCGATCGACTGGATCGCCGTCACGGAGCTCTGCGTCGCCTCCTGCATCTTGGTGATGCGGCGGATGATTTCATCGGTCGCCTTGCTTGTCTGCGTGGCGAGGCTCTTCACCTCGGACGCGACGACGGCGAAGCCCTTGCCCGCGTCTCCCGCCCGGGCGGCCTCGATGGTCGCGTTGAGGGCGAGGAGGTTCGTCTGCGCGGCGATGTCGCTGATGAGCTCGACCACCGTGCCGATCTCCTGCGCGGCGCCGGCGAGGGCGGTGATGTCGGTGTTCACCGTCTTCGTCTCGTCGACCGCGGCGCTGGTGGTCTTGGCGGACTGGGCGACCTGGTGGCTGATCTCGATGATCGACGAGGACAGCTCCTCCGACGCGCTCGCGATCGTCGCCATGCTCTTCGACGCCTCGTCGGTCGCCTCCGTCGCGTCCGCTGCGGCGTGGGCGGTCCGGTCGGCGTTGGCGGTGAGGGCCTCCGCCGTCGCCTTCATCTCTCGCGCGGACGCGATCACCTTCGAGGCGATGGCGCCCACGGTAGATTCGAGCCGCGACGCCATCTCCGCCATCGCGTGCTTGCGCTCGGCGACGGAGCGCTCCTCCAGCAGCTTCTTTTCATGTTCCATCTCGCGGGCGCGGATCGCCTCGTCCTTGAAGACCTGCATCGCGTGCGCGAGGCGGCCGATCTCGTCGCCGCGTCCGCGATCGGGCACCGCCGTCTCGAGGTTGCCGGCGGCGAGCGCGTTCATCGCCGTCGTCATCCGCGAGATCGGCCGTGCGATGGAGCGCGAGAAGAACAGGCAGAGGCCAATGCACAGAAGTGCCATGACCGCCGTGCTGACGAGGCTGGCGATCCGCGCCGTCGCGAGCGACGACGTCTGCTCCGCGATGCGAGCGTCGAGGAGGCTCTCCTCCTCCGCCTTGATCTCGGCAATCTTGGCGCGGAAGCCGTCCATCGACGCCTTGCCGATGCCGGATGCCTCCAGGCTCCGCGCCTCGGCCCGGGTCGCAGGGTCGGCCATGAGGGCGATGATCCGCTCCGCGACATTGTCTCGCCAGGTCTCGCCGAGGGCGCGGGCGTCGCGCAGGCGCTGCTGCTGCGCCGGGTTGTCCGCGGTCAGCGACTGCGCGCGGCTGATCTCCTCCTCGAAGACGCGCCCGCCGTCGTGGTAGGGCTCGAGGAACTTCTCGTCCTCACCGAGGAGGTAGCCGCGAAGCCCGGTCTCCTGGTTGACCATGCCGAGGAGCGCGGTGTCGAGCGCCTCGATCACGTTGTAGGTGTGCTCGGTCCACCCGACGCTGCGGTCCACGATCGAGACCTTGTAGACGATGACGCCACTGGCGCCGACCACCACCGCGAAGAGGATGATGAAGCCGGCGATCAGCTTCGTCGTGATCTTCAGGTTGGCGAGGGAGAATGAGGAGCCGGTGCGGGCCCCACTTGCGGCGGGCTCGAGGGCTGCTGCTGCGTAACTCATGGACACACCTGTTGCCGGATTGGTCAACGCCTGGAGGCGCACCGATCAGGATGCCCACGCTCCACTTGTGCCGGGCTGGAGTGTCGCGGGAGGTGCGAGGATCAGAGAGCCTCGACGAGCGCCCTCACGCGCCCCGCATAGGCGACGCGCTGCTCGTGGGTGGAGAGGTCAATCCTGTAAAGCGCGGAGTAGCGCGTCCGGCAGCGCGGGTTGCAGGACAGGCGGACGCCGCGCAGGAGCGTCTTGCGGCCGGGCTCGCCGACGAACTTCGACTGCCAGTGCCGCGCGCCGCACGTGGTGATGGCGGCGACGGTGGTGATGTTGAGGAGGAGCGGCCCCGCCGGCGCCGCCTCCGACGGCAGGCGGAAGGTGACGTGGGGGACGAAGACGCGGTCGATCCACCCCTTCAGCATCGCCGGCAGATTGAACCACCAGGTCGGGTACACGAAGATCAGCGTGTCCGCCCAGAGGAGATGGTCGAGGTGCTCGCGCACGGGAGCCTCGTTGTCGCCCTCGGTGCGGTAGGCGAGCCGCTCCGCCCGGCCCATGACGGGGTCGAAGCCCATGCCGTAGAGGTCGAGGAGCCGCCAGTCCGCGCGCCGGGTCGCGAGCGCGGCGAGGACCTGATCCCTGAGGTGCGCGCAGTAGCTCTCGGGATTGGGGTGACAGTAGACGACGAGGGCGCGCATTGCGGGGCTCGGAGGGCAGGGCTCGGGAAGGCAGGGCTCAGGCGAGGGTCGGGAAGAGGTATGGTTTGTCGTAGCTGAAATCGGGCTGTTCCCAGGCGATCATCTTGCCCGGGTTGAGGAGGCCCTTCGGGTCGGCGCGGCGCTTGAAGTTGAGCTGGACGGCGTCGGTCTGCTTCATGCCCCCCTCCTCCAGCGTGTAGCGGTGGGGGTTGAAGATCGGGCAGCCCTCCGCCTCGTGGATGGCGATGATCTCGTCCAGCCGCTCCTCGGTGGTGTATCGGACGAGGGGAAGGCCGAAACATCCGACCGCACCGTCGAAGCGGACGAACTCGAGGTGCGTCGGCACCTCCTCGCCGAAGAGCTCCGCGATGCGCAGGACTTTCGCGGTGATCCCTGGCTGGGGGTAGAGGACCTGGAGATAGGTGATTGCCGGGTCGACGCGCAGGGCGCGCAGGGTCGTGTGGTTCCAGCCGAGCTCGAACGCGACCGGGAGCTTCGCGCGCGTTTCCTCGTCGAGCCGGTCGGAGCGCATGGTGCACTCGCCGCCGGCGCGACGGGCGAGGTTCAGCGTATCGCCGACCGCGAATGGCGCGGCCATGACGATCGCCGCCGCCTCTCCGGCGCGGAAGTAGGGGGCGTGGCGCTTGAAGTAGGGCGTCACGTGGCCGTCCACGACCGAGACGTTCTTGAGGAGGAGGCCATCGGCGCCGGCCAGCGTCTCGCCGTAGCGGCAGGCGGCCTCCAGTGATGGGAACGAGACGATGATGTCGACCCAGTCGTAGGCAGGGGCGAGCGGCATCTCGACCTCGGTGATGACGCCCGTCGTGCCGTATGCGTGGCTCGCCTTGGCGATGTCGTCGCCGGTGAGGTCCATCACCGTTGGCGTCGAGCCGTCCATGGCGGCGATCCGGAGGCGGATGATGTTGCCGGGGTCGCGGAGGCCGCCCCAGCGGATCGAGCCGACGCCGCCGGAGCCGCCGGCGACGAAACCGCCGATCGAGGCGGTGTGGTAGGTGGACGGCGAGAGGCGCAGCTCCTGCCCGCCGGGCCGCGTCTCTCTGTCGATCTCGGCGAGGATCGCGCCCGGCTCGGCGACGACGTGCCCGAGGCCGATGCGGCGGACGCGGTTCATCCCCGAGAGGTCGAGGACGAGGCCGCCCGCGATCGGCATCGCCTGGCCGTAGTTGCCGGTGCCGGCACCGCGGGTGGTGACGGGCACACCGTTGCGAAAGCATGCGCCGAGGATGAGCAGGAGCTCGTCCTCGTCCCGCGGGGTCGCGACGCAGTCGGCGGTGACGGCGTCGAGCTGGCGCTTCAGGACCGGCGAGTACCAGTAGAAGTCGCGGCTCTTCTGGCGGACGATCTGGGAGTTCGTCTCGAGCGGAACGTCGCCCAGGTCGCGCTTCAGGCCGTCGAGGTCCATAGGGTGTCCAGTTCGTCGTAGTCCGGGAGCGCGGCGTCGATCACGGCGCCGCCGCGGATCACCGTACGATCCATCTGCGGGCGTGCGAAGAGCTCCGTCCAGCCCCGGGCGCGGAAGAGGACGAGGTCGGCCGGCGCGCCGGGCGCGAGGCGGTCGCGGTCCGGCAGGCCCATGATGGCGGCAGGCGTCACCGAGGCGGCACGCGGCCAGTCGCCGACCGGGTGGTCGAGGTGGAGGACGCGCGTCGCCTCGCGCCAGACCTCGACCATGTCGAGGTCGCCATAGGCGTAGAACGGGTCGCGCGTGTTGTCGGAGGCGATCGCGACGGGAATGTCGCGCGCGGCCATCTCGTGGACCAGCGTGCCGCCACGGATGCGGGGCGTGCGGCCGGCGTGACGGTCCTGAAGGTAGAGGTTGCACATGACGAGCGAGACGACCGCGATGCCCGCCCCGGCGACCGCGTCCAGCGTCCGCGCCGCCTCGTCCGCCGCCATCGTCATCAGCGAGCAGCAGTGGCCGGCGGTGATCTGGCCGGAGAAGCCGATGCGGCGCGCCTCCTCGGCAAGGACCGCGAGGGTGTTCACCGCCGGGTCGAGCGTCTCGTCGACGTGGAAGTCGGCGTCGAGCCCTCGCCGGTCGGCCTCCTCGAGGATGGCGCGGAGGCGGGGGCGGAGCTCCGGCACCGGGTAGAGCACGGCGCCGACGATGCCGCCGTGGGCCGTGACGAGGTCGAACATCGGCCGGACGTCGTCCGGCACGCCGTCGATGCCGACGAGGCTCGCTGCATGCAACGTGATCTTGCCTGCCCATTTCGCGCGCATGTCGGCGAGCACGGGCCAGGAGATCCGGTCCTGCGGCGGCGCCGAATCGATGTGCGTGCGGATGGCGGCGGTGCCGTGCGCGTAGGCACAGCGGAGCGAGAAGTCCATCCGCGTGCGGACGTCCTCCGCCGTCCAGCGGGCCTGCCGGTCGGCCGAGACGGAGGCGAGCGCGCCCGCGAACGTTCCGTCCGGGTTCGCCTGACGCGGCCAGATGTGACCCTTGTCGAGGTGCGTGTGCATGTCGACGAAGGCGGGGACGAGGATGCCGCCGCGGCAGTCGTGCGCATCGCCGGCAGGGGCGTCGTTCGCCGGGCCGCCCTCTGCGGCCGTGACGGAGGCGATGCGGCCGCCCTCGAGAACGACGTCGACGCGGACAAGATCGTCGCCCGATCGCCCCTCGAGGAGAGAGGCCGGCACCGCGGCATTCGTGAGCTTCATGGCCTCACCGGCTTCCGGACTTCAGCGCGCTCTCGTGCCACTTGCCGAGGATCCGGTTCGAGAGGATCGAGAGGAGGATGTAGATGACGACGCCCGTCGCCGAGATGAGGACAAGCGCCGCGAACAGCCGCGGGATCATCAGCCGGTAACCGGATTCGATGATGCGCGAGGCGAGCCCGGTGCCGACGCCCGCGGTGCCCGCCACGAACTCCGCGACGACGGCGCCGATCAGCGCGAGGCCGCCGGCGATCCGCAGGCCTCCGAGGAAGTACGGCATCGCGCCCGGAAGCTGCAGGTAGCGCAGCGTCTGCCAGCGCGAGGCGCCATACAGGCGATAGAGGTCGCGCAGGTTCCGGTCGGCGGAGTTGAGGCCGAGCGTGGTATTGGAGAGGATCGGGAAGAAGGCGACGATCCACGCACAGAGGAGGAGCTTCGCGTAGGTGTTCTCGACGTAGATGTTGATGAGCGGAAAGATCGCGACGATCGGTGTCACCTGCAGGACGACGGCGATCGGGAAGAACGAGTACTCGATGATCTTCGACTGCGTCAGGGCGATCGCGATGAGAACGCCGCCGAGCGTCGCCAGCGCCAGAGCGCCGAGCGTGATCGTCAGCGTGTTGACGAGCGAGGGCATCAGCGTCCCCCAGTCGCTCCAGAGGGTGGCCGCGACGAGGTGGGGCGGCGGCAGGATGTAGGTCGGGATCGCGTACGCGCGGACGATCGCGTCCCAGCCGAGGATCAGCGCCACGAGCACGACGACGGGGAGCGCCACGCGCAGCACGCGGTCGCGCCGCTCGCGCCGTGCCGCGCGGCTGAGGGTCGGGCGGGCGGCAGGTGCCGCGGTGGAACGCTCGCTCTCGGCCATGACGCTCATGTCCCGGCTCTCTCTCCCCGCGTCAACGGCGTCAGAAATGATCGGTCGCCGCGCCCTGCACGATGGCTTCGTGCAACGCCTCGGACGTGGCGCGGGCGATCTCGGCGTAGTGAGTGGAGGTGCGGAAGGCCTCCGTGCGGTTCGGCTCGTCGACCGTCACCTCGCGGACGATGCGGCCCGGGCGGGGCGCCATGACGGCGATCCGGGTCGACAGGTACACGCTTTCGAAGACCGAGTGGGTGACGAAGATCACCGTCGAGCCGCGCTCCTCCCAGAGGCGGAGAAGGTCGTCGTTGAGGCGGAAGCGGGTGATCTCGTCGAGCGCCGCGAACGGCTCGTCCATCAGGAGGAGCGCCGGGTCGGTGACGAGCGCGCGGGCGATCGAGACGCGCATCTTCATGCCGCCGGAGAGTTCGCGCGGGAACGCGTGGCGGAAGTCGGCGAGGCCGACGGAGGAGAGCGCCGTCATGACACCGTCCTCGGCGGTGCGGCGCGAGACGCCCTTGAGGCGGAGCGGGAGCCAGACGTTGTCGAACACCCGCGCCCAGGGCATCAGCGTCGGCTCCTGGAACACGAAGCCGACGCTCTGGTCGCGCCGCGAGGGGGCGACGGCGTGGCGAATGGTGCCGACCGTCGGCTCGTCGAGCCCGGCGACGAGACGCAGGATCGTCGACTTGCCGCAGCCGGACGGCCCCAGCAGCGACAGGAACTCGCCGCGGCGGACCGTGAGGTCCACCCCGGCGAGCGCCACTGTCCCGTTGTCGAAGGTCTTTCCGACGCCGCTGAGGGTGACGACGGGCTCCGCCGTCACCGCCGTCGGCGTCGCGCCACGCTGCAGCGGGCGCGCCGCGCTACTGGCCAAGCTCTTTCTTACGATCGAGGCCGACGCCCTTGTTCACGAACTCCAGCGTGTAGATCGTCTCGATGTCGACCCCCTCCGGCACAACGCCGGCGGCGACCATCTTGTCGTAGAAGGACTTCACCCGCGCGTCGGTCATCGCGCCGATGCCGACCTCCAGCGCCTCGCCGGAATCGACGATGCCGTACTCCTTCATCTTCTCGATGGAGTAGGCGATCTGCTCGTCCGTCATCTCGGGGTTCTGCTCCTTGATGAGCGCGTTCGCGGCGGACGGGTCGCCATAGAGATAGTTGGTCCAGCCGATCGCCGAGCCGTCGACGAAGCACTGCACGGCCTCACGTTTCTCGTCGATGGTCGCCTGCATCGTCTCCACAGTGGTGGCGTAGGTGTCGAAGCCGTAGTCGGCGAGGAGGAAGATCACCGGTTCGAAGCCGCCCTCGCGCTCAATGGCGAACGGCTCGGAGGTGACGTAGCCCTGCTGGCCCGACTTGGGGTTGGCGAGGAAGGGCGCCGGGTTGAACGTGTAGGGCTGGCGCTTCGCCGGGTCGAAGCCGAACTCGGTGATCATCCACTGGTAGTAGGACTGGAAACCCTCGTCCGACAGGAAGAGGACGTCGGCGTTCTTGAGATCCTCCCAGGTGTCGAGGCCCTGACCCGGGTGCGCGAGGATCACCTGCGGCTCCTTCTGGAAGTGTGCGGCGACGACCTTGAGCGGAATGTCCTCCTGCGCGGCGGAGAACGCCTGCAGCATGTTGCCGCCCATGTAGAAGTCGATGCGGCCGCCGAGGAGGAGGGCGCGGCCGTTCACCTGCGGCCCGCCGGGGACGATCTCGACGTCGATGCCGCACGCCTCGTACGTGCCGTCGGCGACGGCCTGGTAGTAGCCGCCGTGTTCGGCCTGCGGCAGCCAGTTGGTGCCGAAGCGGATCGGCGTCAGCTCCTGCGCGTGGGCGGCCCCCGCTGCGGTCAGTGCGGTCGTGATCGCGAGGAGAAGCGTGCGCGTCATTTTCATCCCTCTTCCCGTGTTCGGGTCATCGTTATCATTCGTGCGGCGGGCCGCAACCGGCCGTCCGCCGCGGTGCCCCGGCGCGGATTTTGCAAGCGCCATGCCGCACCAGTGTGCCGCGACGAGCTGACGCCATGTTGAAGACCATCACGCCCGCCACGATCCGACGCCCGTTCGCCAACTACGCCCATGCGGTCGAGGTGCCGGCGGGAATGCGCCTCCTCGTCCTCTCCGGCCAGCTCGGCATCGGCCCGGACGAGACGATCCCGATCGGCGCGGAGGCGCAGGCGGACCTCTGTTTCCGCAACATCGGCGCCATCCTGAAGGAGGCGGGCGGCGGACCGGAGAGCGTCGTGCGCCTCAATGCGTACGTCACCGGCCGTCAGCACCTCACCGGCTACATGGCCGCCCGTGATCGCTTCGTGGCCGACCCTGCACCGGCCTCGACGCTGATGATCGTCTCCGGCTTCGCGCGGGAGGCTTTCGTGGTGGAGGTGGAGGTTCTCGCCGCTCTGCCCTAGGGTGGGCCAGCCGTCACGCGTTCGTCATCGTGACGGCCTAGACGGCGGCCCATGCTTGAACCGACGACAACCGACCGGCGCGAGAGGCTCCGCGCGCTCGCGCTAGCCGACCCTGCCGCGCTGAGGGCGGCCTGGGACGCGCTGGGCGAGGCACCGGTGCACACGGTGCTGAAGGGGCCGGAGACGGGGCTCGTGATGGTGCGCGGCCGGATCGGCGGCGGCGGCGCCCCGTTCAATGTGGGCGAGGCGACGGTGACCCGCTGCGTGGTGCGGCTCGGCACGGGGGAGGTCGGCTTCGGCCACGTCCTCGGCCGTGACGGCGAGCGCGCCCGCATCGTCGCCCTCCTCGACGCGATGGGCGAGCATCCGGCGACCGCGGACCGCGTCGCGCGCGAGGTGGTGGCGCCGCTCGCCGCGGCCAGCAGTGCGGCGGCGGAGGCGCGCGCGGCGGAGGTGGCGGCGACGCGGGTCGACTTCTTCACCATGGCGCGAGGGGACCCCGAGGCATGATCGCGGCGGTCCGCGGAGGCGTCGAATGATCGCCGCAGAGGCGCTCGAAGGCGGGTTCGCCGACCCGCCGCGGGAGGCGCAGCGGACGTTCCGCGCGATCCTCGCAGCGATGGCCGAGCCAGGCACAGCTCGCCGGATCGATGCGGCTGCCCGCCCGCCGGCGCCTCTCCCGGCCGGCATCGGCGCCGTCCTCCTCACCCTCGCCGACCAGGAGACGCCGGTCTTCCTCGCGCCCGCCTTCGCGACGGCCGCCGGCTGGGTCCGCTTCCACACCGGCGCGCCCGCGACGGCCGACCGCGCCGCTGCCCGCTTCGCCGTGCTCGAAGCGCCGGAAACAAACGGGTTCGCCGTCGGCACCGACGCCTACCCGGACCGTTCGGCGACACTGATCGTGCCCGTCGGGCTCGCTGGAACCCTGTTCCAGTTGTCCGGCCCCGGCATCCCGGGCAACCGTGACGTGGCGCTCTCGCTGCCGCCCGCCTTCGCCGGCGTCTGGGCCTCCAATCGGGCGCTCTACCCGCGCGGGCTCGACCTTCTCCTCGTCGACGGCGATCACGTCGTCGGCCTACCGCGTACGACGGAGGTCCTATGTACGTCGCGGTGAAGGGCGGCGAGGCCGCGATCCGCAACGCCCACCGGCTGCTCGCGAAGGACCGGCGCGGCGACCCGTCGGTGCCGGCGCTGACCCTGGAGCAGATCGTCGGCCAGCTCTCCCTCGCCGTCGACCGCGTGATGGCGGAGGGCTCGCTCTACGACCCTGACCTCGCCGCGCTCGCGGTCCGGCAGGCTCGCGGCGACATGATCGAGGCGATCTTCCTGCTGCGCGCCTACCGCACGACCCTTCCCCGGATCGCCGTCTCCGAGCCGGTCGACACGGGCGCGATGCGGATCGAGCGGCGCATCTCGGCGACCTTCAAGGACCTCCCCGGCGGGCAGGTGCTGGGGCCGACCTTCGACTACACCCACCGCCTCATCGAGCCTTCCCTCGACGAGCCCGGCACGCTCGCCACCGCCACCCCGCCGGAGCGGACGCCGCGGGTGACCGACGTCCTCGGCAAGGACGGGCTCATCGAGCCGGACGGCGCCGGCGGGGCCACGGAGGCCGGGGACGGGGAGCCGGGCGACCTCACGCGCGAGCCGTTGTCCTTCCCGGCGGGCCGCGATGTCCGGCTGCAGGCGCTCGCCCGCGGCGACGAGGGGTGGCTCCTCGCGCTCGCCTACTCCACCCAGCGCGGCTACGCCCGCAACCACCCGTTCGTGGGCGAACTCCGCGTCGGCGCCGTCGAGGTGGAGATGATGGTGCCCGAGCTCGGCTTCGCGGTGACGCTCGGCGAGATCACCGTGACCGAGTGCCAGATGGTGAACCAGTTCAAGGGCTCGGCGACGGAGCCGGCGCAGTTCACCCGCGGCTACGGCCTCGCCTTCGGCCGCATCGAGCGCAAGGCGATGGCGATGGCGCTCGTCGACCGGGCGCTCCGGGCGGGCGAGCTCGGCGAGGATCGCGTCGCGCCGGCGCAGGACGAGGAGTTCGTCATCGCCCACGCCGACAACGTGCAGGCGACGGGGTTCGTCGAGCATCTGAAGCTGCCGCACTACGTGGACTTCCAGGCCGAACTCCAGCTGATCCGCCGGCTCCGTGAGGAAGCGGCTGCCGCGCTCGACGTCGCGGCCGAGCGGGAGGCGGCGGAGTGAGCGCCACCCCCGAGCCCACCTACAACTTCGCCTATCTCGACGAGGCGACGAAGCGGATGATCCGCCGCGCCCTCCTGAAGGCGGTCGCGATTCCCGGCTACCAGGTGCCGTTCTCCTCCCGCGAGATGCCGATGCCCTACGGCTGGGGCACCGGCGGCGTGCAGGTGACGGCGTCCGTGATCGGCGAGGACGACGTCCTCAAGGTCATCGACCAGGGGTCGGATGACACCACGAACGCCGTCTCGATCCGCGCCTTCTTCGCCCGCGTCGCGAACGTCGCGACCACGACGCGCACGGAGGAGGCGACCGTCATCCAGACGCGCCACCGCATCCCGGAGACGCCGCTCCACGAGGGCCAGATCCTCGTCTACCAGGTGCCCATCCCGGAGCCGCTCCGCTTCCTCGAGCCGCGCGAGACCGAGACGCGGATCATGCACGCGCTCGAGGAATACGGCCTGATGCACGTGAAGCTCTACGAGGACATCGCCCGGCACGGCGAGATCGCGATCACCTACGCCTACCCGGTGCTGGTGGAGGGCCGCTACGTGATGGACCCCTCGCCGACGCCGAAGTTCGACAACCCGAAGATGAACGATTCGCCTGCCCTCCAGCTCTTCGGCGCCGGCCGCGAGCAGCGGATCTACGCGCTGCCGCCTTACACTCGTGTCGTGTCGCTCGACTTCGAGGACCACCCGTTCACGCCGAACGTCTTCACCGAGCCGTGCGCCCTCTGCGGCTCCGTCGGCGTCTACCTCGACGAGATCGTGACCGACGACCGTGGCGGCCGGATGTACGCCTGCTCCGACACCGACTTCTGCGAGCGCCAGCGCGGGGCGCGCGAGGCGGCGGAGTGACGGACGCGAGCCTGTCGCCGGCGCTGTTCCGGGCGCCGAGGGCCGAGGACGTCGCCGCCCTCACCGCCGTGATGAACCTCCCCGGCGTCCGCGCCGGAACGCTGCGGCTGCCCTTCACCACCGAGGACTTCGCGCGGAAGCGCCTCGTCGATGGGCCGGCGACCAACCACAGCATCATTGCGGACGTGGACGGTGCGGCCGTCGGCTGGGGCACGCTCGAGCGCAAGGTCGGCCGGATGGCTCACGTCGGCCACCTCCACCTCGCGGTCCACGACAGCTACTGGGGCCGCGGTATCGGATCCGGGCTCATGCGCGCGATGATCGACCTCGGCGTCAACTGGCTCGGTCTCCGGCGGCTCCAGCTCGACGTCCTCGCCGACAACGACCGCGCCATTCGCCTCTACGAGCGTCTCGGCTTCGAGCGCGAGGGCCTCATGCGCGGGGAGGTGCTGCGCGACGGCGCCTTCGTCGACACGCTGATGATGGCGCGCCTCGTGGACGCAGCGCCGCATCGAGGGAGCGCGCCGTGAGCGGCCTTGTCATCCGCGCCCTGCACCCGGACGACATCCCGGGGCTGACGGCGCTCCTCAACCTCCCCGGCGTGCGCGAGGGCACGCTCGAGATGCCGTACACGACGGAGGACGCCGTCCGCGCCCGGTTCCTCGGCAAGCCGGCGGAGAAGGTCGACCTCGTCGCGCTGGACGCGGGCGCGCTCGTCGGCTGGGGCTTCCTCTACCGCCGCTCCGGCCGGCACGCACACCAGGCCGAGATCGGCGTCTCCGTGCACGACGACGCGTGGGGGAGGGGCATCGGCCGCGCGCTGTTCGCGGCGCTGATCGACGTTGCCGACAACTGGATGGGGCTGCTGCGCGTGTTCCTTGAGGTGGACACGGCGAACACGCGCGCGATCGCGATCTACGAGAGCTTCGGCTTCCGCATCGAGGGCACGCTGATCGGCGACACGATCACGGACGGCGTCCTCATCGACACGCACATCATGGCGCGGCTGCGCGAGGCGCCGCGGCTCCGGTCCGAGAAGGCGCCCCCGCAATGACCGACGACCCGCTCCTCTCCGTCCGCGCCCTCACGAAGCGCTACGGTGCCCGCGTCGGTTGTGAGGCCGTCTCGTTCGACCTCTGGCCCGGCGAGGTGCTCGCCATCGTGGGTGAATCGGGCTCGGGAAAGACTACGCTGCTCAACTGCGTCGCCCAGCGCCTCCCCGCCACCTCCGGCACCGTGTCCTACCGCATGCGCGACGGGGCGATGCGGAACCTCGCCACGCTCGGCGAGGCGGAGCGGCGCTTCCTCGCCCGCACCGACTGGGGCTTCGTCCACCAGAACCCGGCGGACGGCCTACGCATGACGGTCTCGGCGGGCGGCAACGTCGGCGAGCGGCTGATGGCCGTCGGTGCGCGGCACTACGGCGATATCCGCGCCAGCGCCCTCGACTGGCTCGGCCGGGTCGAGATCGCCGCCGACCGGATCGACGACCAGCCGCGCGCCTTCTCGGGCGGCATGCGGCAGCGCCTCCAGATCGCGCGCAATCTCGTCACCGGCCCACGCCTCGTGTTTATGGACGAGCCCACCGGCGGCCTCGACGTCTCCGTCCAGGCGCGCGTCCTCGACGTCCTGCGCCGGCTTGTGCACGAGCTCGGCCTCGCGGCGATCCTCGTCACCCACGACCTCGGCGTTGCGCGCCTCCTCGCCGACCGGATGATGGTGATGAAGGACGGTCGCGTGGTGGAGGAGGGACTGACGGACCGCGTGCTGGAGGATCCGCAGCACGCCTACACGCAGCTCCTCGTGTCGGCCATTCTCGAAGTCTGAGGAGGTCGAGGTGCCGCCGATCGATTTCCGCCCCGACATCCTCCTCGATGCCGCGACGCCGATCCCGGAGCACGGACTGGGCGCGTTCGCGGCGGTGGCGCTCGGCGGCGTGCAGCTCGCTCTGCCGGCGGGGACGGCGGTCCGCAAGGCGACCGGGTCGGCATTCGTGATCGCAATGGCGTTCGTCGCGATCTCCTCGCCCTTCCTCTCGTCGATGGGGGCGTGGGGCTGCTTCAGCCCCATCCACCTCCTCGTGCCGGTGACGCTCTACATCCTGTGGCGCTCTGCCCGGGCGGCGGTTCGCGGCGACGTCGCCGGGCACCGGCGCGGGAGGTTGAAGCTCTACGTCCTTGCCCTCGTCGTGAGAGGGCTTTTCACCTTTCGGCCGGGGCGGATCATGTTCGAGACAGTCTTCGGCCCGCCGGTCGAGGCGGGGGAGGCGCGATGAACGTCCTCGAGGTCGACGGGCTCGGGAAGACCTTCACCATGCACCTCCAGGGCGGCATCACGCTCCCCGTGGTGCGCGGCGTCGCCTTCACCGTCGCGGCAGGTGAATGCGTGGTCCTCGGAGGGCCGTCCGGGGCCGGAAAGTCGTCCGTCATGAAGATGGTGGCCGGCACCTACGGGGCGTCGGAGGGCGCGATCCGGGTGCGCCATGGCGGGGCGATGGTCGACATCACGGCGGTCTCGGCGCGCGCGATGGCGGCGATCCGGCGCGAGACCATCGCCAACGTCACGCAGTTCCTGCGCGCGATCCCGCGCGTGTCGGCGCTCGACCTCGTCGCCGCCGCGGCGGGGGGCAACACGGGGCGCGCCCGAGCGATGCTCGCCCGGCTGAACCTGCCGGAGCGGCTCTGGAGCCTGCCGCCCGCCACCTTCTCGGGCGGGGAGAAGCAGCGGGTCAACATCGCGGCAGGGTTCATCCGGGACACGCCGCTCCTCCTCGTCGACGAGCCGACGGCGAGCCTCGACGCCACCAACCGGGAGGTGGTGATCGGCATGATCGCCGAGAAGAAGGCGGCAGGGACGGCCGTCCTCGGCATCTTCCACGACGAGGGCGTGCGCGACCGCGTGGCGGACCGCATCGTCGACATGACGCGCTTCGCGGTGCGGGAGGCGGCGTGACGGCGCTCGCGACCAAGCTGTCGGAGGCACCGCTCGTCCATCCGACGGCGGTGGTGGAGGCATCGACGCTCGGCCGCTACACGGAGGTCGCCGAGCGCACGGGGATCCGGCATTCGACCTTCGGCGACTACAGCTACATCATGGCCGATGGCGACATCCTGAACAGCGTTGTCGGAAAGTTCTGCTCGTTCGCGTCGGACGTCAGGCTCAACCCGCCGAACCATCCGATGCACCGGGTGAGCCAGCACCACTTCACCTACCGCGCCGGCGACTATTTCGCGGATGCCGAGAACGACCCGTCGATCTTCGCCTGGCGGCAGGCGCGGCCGGTGAGGGTGGGGCACGATGTCTGGATCGGCCACGGCGCGACGTTGATGCCCGGGGTCACCGTCGGGACCGGCGCCGCGATCGGCGCGGGCTCGGTGGTGACGAAGGATGTGCCGCCCTACGCCGTCGTCGCGGGCGTGCCGGCGCGGCTCATCCGCATGCGCTTCCCCGACGACGTGGTGGTGCGCCTGCTGGCGCTCGCCTGGTGGGACTGGTCGCACGAGCGGCTGCGCGAGGCGCTCGGCGACTTTCAGGCGCTGGAGGTGACGGCCTTCCTCGACCGCCATGAGGGCCGCTGATCCGTCAGCCGCGCCGCCGCGGGCGGGACACCCAGAGGAGCACGCCGGCGACGATCGCGACCGGCACAGCGCTCTCCGGCGGGATCTGGCGCAGCGGCAGGTTGGCGAGCGACAGGAATGGCCGGCTCGGCGGCGCAGCCCGTCTGAGGCGCGGCCGTGCCGGAGGGCCGGGCCGGGGCGGCGGCTCGGCCGCGGAGGCGGACGGGGGCCTGGACGGGGCGAGGGCTCCTGTCCGCCAGCCGTAACGCGGCCCTGCATGAGACGACGCCGGCGGCGCCTCGGGGCGGCGGTAGCGGTAGCCGCCGAGGGCGATCTCCTGCGGCGGCGCGGCCCCGGGCCGGATTGGCTGTCCGAGCCGCGGCGCATCGCCGCCGGCGGGGCTGCCCCGGGTGGCCGGGCCGACCAGCGCGTACGGCACGCCGCGCACGATGAGGCGGCGCGGCGGTGCACCGGCGGCGGGCCACCCTTGGGCGCGCGGGCCGAACGTGCGGGCGGCGCCGGATCGTGCGGTGCGCCACCCGCGGCCGCGGGCGAGGAGACGCTCGCGCGCCCCCTCCCACTCCTGCCGCAGCCGGCGGACGACCTCCTCCCGCGGGTCGGGCTGACCGGCCGATCGCGGCTGGAACTCCCGCGCGATCGCTCCGAGCCGGGCGGCCGCGAACTGGGCGGTTCCCCGCGGCTGCGGCGACGGTGCGAACACCCGCGCCGCTGTGGCCGGCGCCTCGCCCCGTTCGCCCGCCTCCACAGAAGGGAGGTGCCGCGCGCTCCACACGGCGAGGAGGCCTGTCCCGACCACGAGCCCGACGTCGGCGACCGCGAGGATCACCGTTGTGGTCGCCTCCCCCAGGAGGCCGGCGCCGTTGGGCCCGAGCAGGAACGCGAGCGGCAGCACGGCGACGAGGACGGTGCTCGCCCCGGCGAGGGCATCGAAGATCTCCCGCCGCGCCCGGCCGCCCTCGGCCGCGAGCTGCCGCAGCGGCAACCAGACGACCCCGGCCGCGGCGAGGAGGCTGAAGATGGCGGCAGCCAGCCAGATCGCCCGTGTGACGCCGTCCGTCAGTGCCGCGATGCCGAGCGCCGCGAAACCCGCCGCCCCGGCGATCGCGAGCGCGACGACGAGGCCGCTCTCCTGCTGGCGCAGGCCGGCCGACCCGCCGCTCCGCCCGGCCGGGAACGCCGCGAGCGCGAGAGCGACGAGGAGCGACGGGGCGACCGCCACCCAGAGGAGGTGGCGCGGGATCCGCACCAACCCGCCCGCCGCGGTGACCGTGCCGGCACCGTTCGCCATCAGCCCATAGGCGACCGCCGCCGCGACGGCCGCGAACAGGTAAAGGCCCGTCCTCGCCCGCTCGACCGACGTTCTCCTACGCCCCTCATGCGCGATGCCGAGCGCACCGACGATGAAGGCGAGGGTGGCGAGGGCGAAGACGGCCGATTCCATGACGCGGGCCTCCGGGCGTTCACGGGGTGGGCAGGGCTCTCATCCGCCCGGCACGCTTGTTGCCGGGCTGTCACGAAAGTATGGGACGGGACACGCGCGCCGGCGGCTTGCTCCGACATCCGCGCGCGCCATCACGACGACGGGTAGGGAATGGCGGTGGACGCGAATTGGTTCGGCCGGGGAGGGAGGGCGTGAGGTACGCGATCTACCTGACGCCGCCCGAGGACAGCCCGCTCGAGCGGGCGGCCGCCGCCTGGCTCGGCCGCTCCGCCTTCGGCGGCCCCGCCATGCCGCCCGTCGCCCCCGCCGAGGCCGACCCAGCGACGCCGGCGCGCTACGGCTTCCACGCGACGCTGAAAGCGCCGTTCCGCCTCGCCGACGGGCGGACCGAGGCGGACCTCCTCGACGCGTTCGGCCGCTTCGCCGGCGAGCGGGCGCCGCTTGCCGTGCCGCTGGTGGTGAGCCGCCTTTCGCGCTTCGTCGCGCTGACGGCTGCTGACCATGGCCCGGTGCAGGCGGCGTGCGACGCGGCCGTCGCGGCGTTCGAGCCGTTCCGCGCCCCCCTCACCGCTGCCGAGCGCGAGCGGCGCCGGCCCGAGCGGCTTGACGAGGAGGAGCGCGCCCTTCTCGACAGGTGGGGGTACCCCTATGTGTTCGGACGCTTCCTCTTCCACATGACGCTGTCCGGCCCGGTGGAGGAGGCTGCGCTTCCGGTCGTCGAGGCGGCGACCCGGGCCGCCTTCGAGCCGCTCCTCGCTGTGGCCCAGCCGCTCCACTTCGCCCTCTACCGCGAGGAGGCGGGGCTCTTCACCGTCCTTGCCGCCCAATCCGTGCCCTCACAGCTGGACGCCTGACCCGTGACCGTTCTCACCAACGCCACCCTCGTGCTCGACGACGAAGTGATCCGCGGCCACGTCGCCGTCGAGGGCGGGCGCATCGTGGCGGTCGGCGAGGGCGCGGCGCGGGGCGAGGACATGGAGGGCGACGTCGTCCTCCCCGGGCTGGTGGAGCTTCACACCGACCACCTCGAGACGCACGTGTCGCCCCGGCCGAAGGTGCGCTGGAACGTGACGGCGGCGATCCAGGCGCACGACGCTCAGATCGCAGCCTCCGGCATCACGACGGTGCTCGATGCGCTGCGCGTCGGGCTCGACGGGGACTCGGGCTCGACGTCCGCCGAATCGCGCGAGATCGCCGACGCGATCCTCGCCTCGCAGCAGGAGGGCCGGCTCCGCGCCGAGCACCGGTTCCACCTGCGCTGCGAGGTGTCCGACGCCCACGCCCTGCCGGGCTTCGAGCTGTTCGACGACTGCCCGGACGTCCTCCTCGTGTCGCTGATGGACCACTCGCCGGGGCAGCGCCAGTTCGCCTCGCTCGACATGTACCGCGTCTACTACCAGGGCAAGAGCGGGATGAGCGACGCGGCGTTCGAACGGTTCAAGGCCGACCGGACTGCGAAGGCGGCGCGCTGGTCGGACCGGAACCGCCGCGCGATCGCCGAACGGGCCCGGGCACGGGGCGCCGTCGTGGCGAGCCATGACGATGCGACGGACGACCACGTGGCGGAGGCCGTGCGAGACGGCGTGACGCTCGCCGAGTTTCCGACCACGGTAGCCGCCGCCGAGGCGTCGCGGGCAGCGGGAATGAAGGTGCTGATGGGTGGGCCCAACCTCGTCCGCGGCGGCTCTCACTCGGGCAACGTCTCTGTGGCGGAGCTTGCCGACCTCGACGCCCTCGACATCCTCTCCTCCGACTACGTTCCGTTCTCGATGCTGCAGGCCGCCTTCACCCTCTCCGAGCGGGACGGGTGGGACCTGCCGCGGGCGATCCGCACGGTGACCCGGGCGCCGGCGGCCGCCGTGGGCCTCTCCGACCGCGGCACGCTGGCGACGGGGATGCGGGCCGACCTCGTCCGCGTCCGCCGCCGTGCGCCTGGCGACGTGCCGATCGTCCGCTCCGTCTGGCGGGCCGGCGACCGCGTCGCCTGACCGCGCGAGCCCTCGACCGCAAGCCAGAGGCGAGCCGATCCGACTACCGTCTTTCCGCGGCCGCGCGTCGCCCGGTGGATCCGTTGCTCATGCGGGAAAGCCGTCGCGCGGCATCATCAGCGGATGGACTCGGACGGATGGACAGCCAAGAGCCCGAGGGGGCGGAGGAGGGCGGCGCCGGCAGGCCGTCGGCCGCGCTCGGTGACCGGTTGGCGCGGTCGCCGGAGGCGCTGCCGCCCTTCAGTGTCCGGGCGCCCCGTATCGCGCGGGCGATGGCGGAGGCGTGCGCCATGCCGCTCGGGCTGGTGGACGCGGGCGGCACCGCCGGCCCGATCGTTCATGCGGCGTGCGAGGCCGATGCGGAGGCGGCCGCGCTCGCCTGGCGGGCACCGGGCACGCGCCGCGTCACGCTGACGGAAACGGCCGCTGGCCTTACGGTCGCCGTCCCCGCCATCGTTGGCGGGCGCGACGCGTGGATCGCCGCAATCGATCCGACCGGCACCGCGCCGACGCCGAAGCCCGCCTTCCTCGCCCTCCTCGCCGAGCTTGCTGGCGACGCTGCCGCGCAGCGCGATGCGACCGTCCTGTGGGTGCGCCGGATCGAGACGGAGAACCGCCAGATGGCGCGGGCGCAGGAGTTCGTCGGCATCGGCACGCTCACCTACGACTATGCCTTCGACGCGCTCGAGCTCTCGCCCACGGCAGCCGCGCTCCTCGCCCTCCCCGGCGCGGACACGCTGGAGGAGGTGGTGCAGGCGTTCGACCCCTACGACCGTCCCTTCGTCTCCCGCACATTCGAGGCGACCGACCCGGACGCGACGGTCTTCGATTTCGAGCGGCAGGTCGATGCAGGCGGCGAGAGCGTGCGCTGGCTGCGCGTCGCGGGCGAGGTGGTCTACCGCTACGGCGCCCCGGCCTTCCTGTTCGCGACGCTGCAGGACGTGACCGCCGAACGGGTGACCGTCGACGCGATGCGCGACCTCGCCGAGCAGGATCCGCTGACGGGCCTCTTCAACCGGACGGTATTCGACGGCGCGCTCGCGGATGCGATCGAGAAGTCGGAGGCCCAGCGGCTCTATGTCGGCCTCCTCATCCTCGACATCGACGGCTTCAAGGAGATCAACGACACCGTCGGCAGCCACGCCGGCGACGAGGTGCTGCGCTACGTCGCCCGCGCGCTGACGAGCCATGTCCGCGCCACCGACACGGTGCTCCGCCTCGCGGGGGACGAGTTCGCCGTGGTGCTGCCGCTCGTCACCGACACGGAGGGGCTCCTCGTCCTTGCGCGGCGGATCGAGGAGACGCTGCGCGCTCCCCTCCTCGTCGGCGGCCAGCGCGTGAACCTCTCCACCTCGATCGGCCTCGCCGTCTACCCGGACGACGTGTCCGCCCGCGTCGACGTCTACAAGGCGGCCGACTATGCCCTGTTCGAGGCGAAGTCCCAGGGCGGCGGGCGCGTCACGCGGTTCCAGCCGGCGATGCGCGAGCGGCGGGAGCTGCACCGCGCCTTCATCGCCTCCGTGCGCGACGGGCTCAGCCGCGGCGAGTTCACAGCCTTCTTCCAGCCGAAGGTGGATCTCGGCTCGGGGACGGTCGTCGGCTTCGAGGCGCTGTGCCGCTGGCTGCACCCGGAGCGCGGGATCCTCGGCCCCGGTGCGTTTCTGCAAGCGTTCGACGACCGCGAGGTCGGCGGCGCGCTGTCCGACACGGCTCTCCACACCTCGTTCGAGGCGGTCGGCGCCTTCAAGGCCGCGTCCCTGCCGTTCGGCCACATTGCGGTGAACCTCAACGCGCTCCAGCTCGAACGGGCCGGCCTTCTCGCCGCGATCGAGGAGCTGCAGGAGCGGCACGACGTGACGGCGGACGAGATCACCTTCGAAGTGGTGGAGAACGTCCTCATCCGCGACCGCCGCGTCGTCTACGACAACCTCATGGGGCTCCACCATGCCGGATTCCGCGTCGCGCTCGACGATTTCGGCACCGGCTACGCCTCGCTCACCCACATCCGCGAGCCGTTCATCCGCGAGGTGAAGATCGACCGCAGCTTCATCACCAACTCCCGCCGCAGCCCGCACGACCAGCAGATCGTCGCCGCCATCGTCCAGATGGCGCGGCGGATGGGGCTCACCCTCGTCGCCGAGGGGATCGAGGACGAGGAGACGATCGAGCAGCTCCGCGCCATCGGCTGCACGGTCGGGCAGGGGTTCGTGTTCTCCGGCGCGCTGCCGCTCGACGAGGCGATGGCCTTCATCGGCCGGCAGAATCGCATCTTCTCGCTGCTGGGCCAGGTCGGCGAGCCCGCGGAGTAACGCCCGGTGCCGGGCTCCGCCGGTCGGCTCGGAGCGCGCCGCCCATATCGGCGAGGTCGCGCCGCCCGGCGGGTCGGGTGGCGGGCGGGACGCTCAGTGCCGCAGGGTCACAAGCGGCGCCTCGTCGCGCTGCCAGCGGGTGGTGAGCCAGCGGACCGGGTGCACCTCGAGCCTGCCGTTCGCCACCTCGATGCGATTGAAGCTGTTCGGCTCGCCGCGCGTGCGGGACGAGAGTGCCGTCCCGGCCTGAATGACGGTCACGCGATGGCCGCCTTCTTCCCGCTCCGTGAGGACCGTGCTCGATGCGGGAGGGGCGTCGAACTCGGCCGCGTAGGTCCGGTGAAGATGACCGGCGGTGACGAGGTCGACCTTTTCGCGCGCGAAGGCGGCGAGCGCGTCCGCGGCCCGCTTCACCATCTCGCGCGGGCGGGTCGAGAGGTCCTCCGTCGGCTCGGCGATGAAGGGGTGATGGGCGACGACGATGCGGAACGCCGTCTCCGCGCAGCCGCTGTTCCGGAACCGCTCGGCGAGCCCGCTGATCTGCGAGCGCGACAGGCTGCCGTGCGCCCAGTTGAGCTTGAGGCGCATCCGCCGAGCCGTGTTGAGGCCGATCACCGAAACGTCGCCGCCGCACCATCTCGGCGCCAGCGACGGCGTGATGTAGTGCTTCCAGCGCCGGTAGGGTGCGAGGAAGCGCAGGGCGAGATTGTAAGGCGGGATGTCGTGATTGCCCGGAACGGCGATCACCGGCGAGCGCAGTGCGTCGATGAAGCGGCGCGCCTTGGCAAACTCGTCCCGCGTTGCCTTCAGCGTGAGGTCGCCCGACAGGATGACGAGGTCGGGTTCCTCGCGATTGAGCTCGTCCACGAGCGCGGCCGTCGTCGCGGCGTCCTCCGAGCCGAAATGGAGGTCGGAGACGTGGGCGAGAAGCGTCATCGGGTCCTCCGTCGCGGCGCGGCCTCTCCGCCCCGCGGACGCCCGGTGCCACCATGGCGCGGACGGCGCAACGACTGCCGGGCGCATGGCCGTGTGCCTGAGGGGTCAACTCCGCCCGCCGCGAATGGATGCGACGGGCGTGCGCTCGGCTCGCGCGGCGGACGGCTCACGTCTCGCCGGCCGGGACGAACACCTCCACCTCGCCGGCGTGGACGGCGACGACCGACTGGCGGCCGAGCAGCGTCGCCTCGCCGTCAAGCATCGCCCGCATCCGGCGGCGCGGCGTGGTGAGCGTGCCCCCGCGGATGATGTAGCGGTCGACCGACTCGTCCTCCGCGAGGTGTCCGAGCGCGCCGTTCAGCACCATGCGCGCGACGTCGATCGCCGTGGATGGATGCAGCGCGAAGACGGTGATGACCCCGCCGGTGACCGCCGTCCGGGCTGGCACGGGGACGATCCGGTCCTCGATCCGTCCGACGATCATCGCGAACGAGCGCGAGGTGATCGAGATCTGCCGCCCGTCCTCGGTCTCCGCCTCGAGGATCACCTTCGGGTCGCGCGGCAGCGTAGTGAGCGCGTGGATCGCCAGCCGAACCTTGTCCCACAGGCCGAGCTTGCCACGCAGATGCTCGCGGTGGACGCCGATCCGCACGGGGAGGCCCGTGAACGCGGCGTGGAGGAAGAGATCGTCACCCACGGCGCCGACGTCGACGGACCGTGTGTGGCCGCCGGCGATCACCGCGGCGGCCTCCTTTCGGTCCGTCGGCACACCGTAGTCGGTGGCGAGGAGGTTCATGGTGCCGCCGGGGATGATCCCGATCGGCCGCCCGCGGCCACGGTGCGTCTCGATGACGGAGCGGATCGTCCCGTCGCCGCCGTCGACGACGACGATCTCCGCGCTGCTGTCGAGGCTCGCGCGGAGCTGCTGCTCAAGGTCGCCTTGCAGCACCTCCACGGAGATCCCGACGGCCTCGAGGTCCTTCACCGTCTCTTCGAGCACGCCTTTTTTGGACAGGTGGACGCCGGAGCTTTCGTTGAAAACGAGGACGGCGGAGGTCATCGGGTGGTCTCCTACAGAGCCGCAGAACGCTTCGGCGCACGATCCGTTCGCGGCGCGGCGGCATCCGGTTTCCGGCGGGCACGATTGATGCAACTCTGCAGCCGTCGTCCACCGGAGCCCGCCGATGCCGTTCCGCCTCCCCCGCCGCGACTATGCCGCCATGTACGGGCCGACCGTGGGCGACAAGGTCCGCCTCGCCGATACCGAGCTGTTCGTGGAGGTCACGCGCGACCACACGATCTACGGCGAGGAGGTGAAGTTCGGCGGCGGCAAGGTGATCCGCGACGGCATGGGGCAGTCCCAGGCGACGCGGGGTGAGGGGGCGGTGGACACCGTCATCACGAACGCCCTCATCATCGACTGGTGGGGCATCGAGAAGGCGGACGTCGGGCTGAAGGATGGCCGGATCGCCGGCATCGGCAAGGCCGGCAACCCGGACACGCAGCCCGGCGTCACGATCGTGGTCGGCCCGGGGACGGAGGTGATCGCCGGCGAGGGCAAGATCCTGACCGCCGGGATCATCGACAGCCACATCCACTTCATCGCCGCGCAGCAGATCGACGAGGCGCTGGCGTCGGGCATCACCACGATGATCGGCGGCGGGACGGGGCCTGCGACAGGCACCAACGCCACCACCTGCACGCCGGGGCCGTGGCACCTGGCAAGGATGATCCAGGCGGCCGACGCCTTCCCGATGAACCTCGGCTTCGCCGGCAAGGGCAACGCCTCGCTGCCGGCGGCGCTGGCGGAGCAGATCCGCGGCGGCGCGATGGCGCTGAAGCTCCACGAGGACTGGGGCACGACGCCGGCCGCGATCGACACCTGCCTGTCGGTCGCCGACGAGTTCGACGTGCAGGTGATGATCCACACCGACACGCTCAACGAATCGGGCTTCGTCGAGGACACGATCGCCGCCTTCAAGGGCCGCACGATCCACGCCTTCCACACCGAGGGCGCCGGTGGGGGCCATGCGCCCGACATCATCAAGGTGGCGGGGCTCCCGAACGTGATCCCGTCGTCGACGAACCCGACGCGGCCCTACACGGTGAACACGCTGGAAGAGCACCTCGACATGCTCATGGTGTGCCACCACCTCGACCCGGCGATCCCGGAGGACATCGCGTTCGCCGAGAGCCGCATCCGGCGCGAGACGATCGCGGCCGAGGACATCCTCCACGACATGGGCGCGATCTCGATCATCGCCTCCGACTCACAGGCGATGGGCCGCGTCGGCGAGGTGATGACGCGCACCTTCCAGACCGCGCACAAGATGGCCGTGCAGCGTGGTCGCCTGCCGGAGGAGACCGGCGCCAACGACAACATGCGCGTGCGCCGCTACATCGCGAAGGTGACGATCAACCCCGCGATCGCGCACGGGATCGCGCAGCACACGGGTTCCGTCGAGGTCGGCAAGCGCGCGGACCTCTGCCTTTGGTCGCCGGCCTTCTTCGGGGTGAAGCCGGACCTCGTGCTGATCGGCGGCACCATCGCAGCGGCGCAGATGGGCGACCCGAACGCTTCCATCCCGACGCCGCAGCCCGTCCACATGCGCCCGCAATTCGGCGCCTTCGGCGGCGCGCTGACGGCGTCCTCTGTGGTGTTCGTCTCCCGCGCCGCCCGCGATCTCGACTACGGCACGTTCAAGGACACGGTCGCGGTGGAGGGCACGCGCGGCATCGGCAAGGCGGACATGAAGCTGAACACGGCCTGCCCGGTGATCGAGGTGGACCCGGAAACGTACCGGGTGACGGCCGACGGCGAGCTCCTCACCTGCGAGCCCGCCACGGTGCTGCCGATGGCGCAGAGATATTTCCTGTTCTGAGCGACCCGCGCACGGAGAACCCGTTGGTCGCTGGCCGGTTCAAGGGAGAGCAACGCGAGAGAGACCGATGCCCCGCACCCTCCTCATCATCGCTGGCCCGTCCTGCGCAGGAAAATCGCCGCTCCTGAAGGCGCTGAAGCGGCTGCACGGCGATCTCCTGAAGGGGTTCAGGAGCCCCGTCCTCTACCACACGCGAAAGGCGCGGCCTGGCGAGACGGACGGGGTCGATTACCACTTCCGCAGCCGCAAGGAGGTGAAGACGCTCCGCGGCGACGACCGCTTCGAGGTGTTCAAGGTCCGCGCCGACCTGCAGGCGGTGGACATTGCAGAGTTCCGCAGCCTCGTTGCCGAGGGGAATGTCGTGTACGAGGGAAATGTCGACGTCGCGCTGGCGCTGAAGGGAATCGGCGACAAGGCGGGTGCGCGCGTGATCGACGTGTTCCTGTCGCCGCTGTCGGGGGCGGAGGTGCGGCGGCTCGGCGGCGGCGGGAGCTTCGGCCAGGCGCTGGTCGAGATGATGCGGCGACGGCTTCTGCGCCGCGCCTACAGCAAGGCGGCCCATCTGTCGCTGCCGGACCTTGAGGACATCGAAGCGCGGGCGGCGCCGATCCTATCCGAACTGGCGCAGGCGCACCGGTTCAGCCACGTCATTCCCTGCCACGATGGAGAGGACAGCGACCACTGGAGCCTGTTCGCGGAGCCGGTGGGCGATGCGGGCCGGGCGGCGACCGCGGTGGCGTCCGTCCTGCGCGGAGCGCCGGACGGCTGGGTCGAGCGCTGGCCGAAGGGCCTCGTCGAGGTGTGACCCCAAGCCCGTGCAGGTCGGACTTTCCAACCGGTGCGACGCCCGCCAGAGTTCCCAATCGGCGTGGCGCCCGCCACAGCTTTCAATCGGCGTGGCGCGCGCCACAGTGCCGGCGCGACGGCGGAGGCTCGGTTTGCGGAAACTCTTTGGATCGCTGGCGGTGGCAGTGGCGCTCGCTGCCGGACCGGCGGCTGCGGCGTGCGGCGGGGCGGAGGAGCCCTGCACGACGGCGCTCGGGAGCTACCACGTGATCCGGCCGGCCGGCGACGGTCCGGTCCCGGCGTTCGTCTACTTCCATGGCGCCGGTGGGTCTGGGCGGACGATCCACACGGCGGACTTCGCGGCGGCGCTCGTCGCACGCGGCTACGCTGTGGTGGCGCCGGACGGGCTCGAGCGGCCGGGATCGCGCTTCGGCCCCGGCTGGTTCTTCCGGTCGGAGAGCCCGGCGCGACGGGACGAGCTCGCCTTCACGCGCGAGGTGCTGGATGATGTGGCCGCCCGGCACGGCATCGACCGCGCGCGCGTGATCCTCACCGGCTACTCCATCGGCGGCTCGCTGGTCTGGTACCTTGCCTGCAAGGACGCCGGGCTCGCCGCGGCCTATGCGCCCTATGCAGGCGGCTTCTGGCGGCCCCTGCCGACGGATTGCGACGGTCCGGTCCGCCTCCTCCACACCCACGGCTGGCGGGACCAGACGGTGCCTCTCGAGGGGCGGCCGTTGCGGGGTGGCGAGATCTACCAGGGCGACATCTTCGCCGGTCTCGCCGTCTGGCGGGCGGAGAACGGCTGCGACCTCCTCCGCGCCGACGAGTTCGAGACGGAGGGGCGTTACTGGCGCCGCCGCTGGACGAGCTGCGCGGCGGGCTCGCTCGAGCTGGCGCTCTGGCCGGGCGGGCACGTGCCGCCGGACGCCGAGTGGGCGGCGATGGCGGCGGACTGGGCCGACCGCGTGCTGACGGCGCCCGGACAATGAGGGCCGCCGGCGCGATGGCGCGCGCGGCCGTTCGGCTCCAGCCGGGCGATCCGCGCGTCGCGGGCGACACGGTGCGGCTGCCGTTCGACGATCGTCACCGCCGCCGGCTTGTGGTGCGGACGGCGGCGGGCGAGCGCGTCCTCATCGACCTCCCCGAGGCGGTCCGGCTTGGCCACGGCGACCGCCTGCTCCTCGACGACGGTGGCGTCCTCGGCATCGAGGCGGAGCCGGAGCCCGTGGCGGACCTCTTCGCGCCGGACCTCGTGCGGCTCGCCTGGCACCTCGGCAACCGGCACACGCCGACGGCGATCCTGCCGGATCGCCTGCGCATCCGCCGCGACCATGTGCTGGAGGCGATGGCGGCGCGCCTCGGCGCCCGGGTCGAGCAGGCCGAGGCGCCGTTCGACCCGGAGGCGGGCGCCTACCACGACGGCGGCGGCCACGGCCATCATCATGACTGATCCGCTCACCCGCGCGCCCGGTGACCCGCTTGCGGGGGTCGACGCGGCCACGTTCGCCCGGCTCGCGGCTTGGTTCTCGCCGGCGTTCCCGGTCGGCGCGTTCTCCTACTCGCACGGGCTGGAGGCGCTGGAAGAGGCCGGGGCGCTGCAGGGCCGGGCCGACGCGGAGGCGGCGATCGCGGTCGCGCTGGCCGATGGCGGCGGGTGGAGCGACCTCGTCCTCCTCGCCGCCGCCTGGCGCGCGGAGCGGGACGGGGACGCGGCGGCCGCGGAGGAGGTGCGGGCGCTTGCGGTCGCCCTCGCCCCGTCGGCGGAGCGGTGGCTCGAGACGGTGCGGCAGGGGAACGCCTTCGCCGAGATGGTGGCGGCGCTCGGCGGCGGCGCGGCGGCGAAGGGCGACCTCGCCTATCCGGTTGCGGTCGGCCTCGCCGGGGCGCGGCACGGCGTCCCGCTCGGGCCGCTCGCCCACGGATTCGCGCTCGCCTTCGTCGCGAACCTCGTCTCCGCCGCCGTCCGGCTCGTTCCGCTCGGGCAGACCGACGGGCAGCGGCTCGTGCAGGCGCTCGGCCCACTCGCCGCCGAGACGGCGCGGCGGGCGCTCTCCGCGACCCTTGATGATCTCGGCAGTGCGGCGATCGGGCTGGACGTGGCGTCCATGAGGCACGAATGTCAGGAGGTGCGTCTGTTCCGGTCGTGAGGGTGCTATGAAGACGGCAAGCGGTCCGCTCAAGGTCGGCATCGGCGGGCCGGTCGGCTCCGGCAAGACGATGCTGATGGAGCGCCTCTGCAAGCGCCTCCGCGACACGGTCGACATCGTCGCCATCACCAACGACATCTACACGAAGGAGGACGCGCTGATCCTCGCCCGCGCCGAGGCGCTGGACGAGGCGCGGATTATGGGCGTCGAGACCGGCGGCTGCCCGCACACCGCGATCCGCGAGGACGCCTCGATCAATCTCGCCGCGATCCGCGAGATGCTGGAGCGGTTCCCCGACGCGGATCTCGTGCTGGTCGAATCGGGCGGCGACAACCTCGCGGCGACCTTCTCGCCGGAGCTCGTCGACCTCACGATCTACGTGATCGACGTCGCCGGCGGCGAGAAGATCCCGCGGAAGGGCGGCCCCGGCATCACACGGTCGGATCTCCTCGTCATCAACAAGACCGACCTCGCCCCGTTCGTCGGCGCCAACCTCGACGTGATGCGCGCCGATGCGGAGCGGATGCGGGGGCGTCGCCCGTTCGTGATGACCAACCTGCGCGACGGGGACGGGACGGAGGCGATCGTCGCCTTCCTGCGCGACGCGGGCGGGCTCGGGGTGTGAGCATCGACCTCTCCCAGCGCGACCAGCTCCTGTCGACGCGGATCCTCGAATCGATGCGCGACGGCGTCGTCTCCATCGACCTCCAGGGCAACATCATCACCTTCAACCAGGCGGCGGGGCGGATCCTCGGCAAGAACCCGGCCGACGTGCTCGGCCGCTCGTTTGCGGAAGAATTCCTCGCCGAGGAGAGCTTCGACGACTTCAACGAGGTCGTCTTCAAGGCGATCTACGAGGCGGAGACGACGCACTCGATCGAGATCGCGCTGAAGGTGAACGGGGA
>JAESGF010000104.1_pt1 | contig 70141 bp, 66 predicted proteins | sample 9269621 | NCBI WGS metagenome assembly JAESGF01 (sample SAMN14515066, study PRJNA621663) | algae metagenome | isolation source: Tolypothrix carrinoi HA7290-LM1 and co-occurring heterotrophs from dry rock... | place: USA: Makauwahi cave, Kauai, Hawaii | collected 2011-01-06
AGGAGGAGCCGCTTTTCCAATTGCACGATATTGCCCCGTTCGAAGGAGAGGGCCGCCCGCCCGGGGGCGGACGGCCCTGTGAGAAACCGTTTGATCTGAGTTGGCCGGGGCCTCGCCCCGCGGGCTGAGCCCTCGTCGGTCGGGTGAGCGCCGCCGCCACCGCCGCCGCCGCCGCCGCCGCTGCTGGGCGGGGCCGCCGAAGGCGCTGCGCCGGCGGGAGCCGCGCCCGCCGCCGCCGCGCCGCCCGTCGAGCCGGTCGAAGCCGTGCCCGTCGCCGCGGCCGTCACGACCTGCTGCTGTTGCTGGACCGCCTGGGTCACCGCCGCGGCGACGGTCGCGGCCGCTTGCGGGTTGCCGGCCACGACCGGCGAGGCCGCCACGATCGAGGCGACCTGAGCTTGCACCTGGTTGAGGGCGGCCTGAGCCACGGCCGGGTCAGCGCCGTCGATGGTGTTGGCGATGGCTTCGGCCACCTGGGCCTCGAGAGCCTCGGCCGACGTGCCGGCCGGAGCCGAGTTCACCGTGGCTTGAACCGCCTGTGCGATTGCGTTGGCGAGCGCCGAGGCTTGCTGTTGGGCCGTTTGGGCGGCGACGACGGTCGGGACCGTCGCGGCGCCGACGAGGCCTGTGATCGCCAGGGCGCGAGCAGCTGCGCCGATCGAAAGAGTCTTGAGGCCCATGGTGCCCCCCACCTGAAAACCTGTTCGGCAATAGCGCCGTTCGACGGTATGGCCACAACGGCTGCGCTTGCTCAAGTGTTTTCTAGCAACAGTTTAGTAACGACTGGCCTGCCCGCTGGGATTTTGGGCAGGCTGTGGTCATTTCGCCGCGCCGGCCTGCGCTCGTCTTAACCAAAGGGCAGCCGATAGCCGCCCGGCCGGGTTGCGGACTGCAACCGCCAGGTCCTTCAACTCACGACGCTTGCGAGGATCCTGCCACAGGATCTCGAACTCGTTGCGCGCCGCCGTACGCACATCTCGCGGAAAGGCTTGGGAATTCTCAAGGATGAAGCCGATCCGCCATGGGCCCGTGTAGATGTCCGAGCCAACCAGCGCGTATGACCGCTGGAAAAGGGTCACGACTTCGGGCGTGACGCGACCGGCCTGCAGATATTCGGCGTAGGCGAGGCGCAACCAGGCGCTGTTGTCGTGCGGAAACTGGGCTAGCGCCTCCCGAGTGAGCCGTTCCGCGTCGACGGCGGCTGGGGCTGACGGTTGAGGCGTCGCGAGCAGACGCTCGGCCACGCGGGCATAGCCCGCGCCCATCGTCATCATCGGGAGGGGGGCGAATCGCACCTCTCCGCCGGTGTTCAGCGCGGCCAGCGTGAGGCCGCTAAGGACGACCGTGCCGGCGGGCAGGGCCGCCAATAGCGCGAGCTGAAGCTGACGCCTCATCGCCTGGAGCTCCCCTGGGCAAGCGCCACCTGGAGGCCGAGCGCCCAGGCCCAGAACGCCGCGACGGAGGGCGTGTGCAGCGCCGAGTCGGTGAAGCCTTGGGCGATGAAGGTCGCATCCAGCGCGATAAGGCCCGCGAGGATGGTGGTCATACGGCTCCGACGGAAAAGGCCGCGGAGGGTGACCCAGATCAGCCACGCGACACAAAGGAACATCGGGACGGCCATGAGGAGACCGCCCTCGACGAGCCACTGCAGATAGAGGTGCAGCGGATTGCGCAGCCACGCCAAGGCTTCGAAGTTCGAGGCGTTGAGCAAGCTGCGGTTGATCGGCTCGAAGTTACCGAGTCCGTAGCCCAACATCGGGGAGCGCAGGAAGGTCTCCCAGTGGGCTTGCCAGATCATGTAACGAGTCGTCGCGGCAGCCTCAGCTTGCGCAAAACGCGCGATCATTCCGTCGCCTACAGTCAGCACCATCGTAAGGAGCAGCGCGAGGCCAGCAAATCCGCCGATGAGGATGCGGCTTGCGCGCACCTGGCCGGTGGCGAGTTGCAGAACGAAGAAGATGACGAGCGCCAGCAAGGCGCCGGCCGTTCCGCCGCGCGAGACGGTGTGCAGCAGGGCTACGGCCAGGATCAGGGTGCAGAGCCCCAGCACATAGGCTTCGGGGGAGCGGCGGCCGCCGCTCTTCAGGGCGCGGGCGAGGCTGGCGACGGCGAGCACGAAGAGGGCCGCGAACACATTGCCGGCGGTGTTGGGATAGAGGAAATGCGCTTCGAGCCGGTGGCCCTGGGTCTGGTAGATGGCGCCGGTCGCGGCGGCGACGATCGCCCATAGCCCGAAGATTGCGCCCGCGACGACCATCAGCTGCACAGCGAACCGGGCGCGCTCGTCGCGCCCGCCGGCCGCAGCGCCAAGCAGGAAGACGCAGCCGAGGCCGAGCAGCTTGATCAGTTCGACGATGGTGGTGGAGCGATCGATCGAAGCCGCCCCGGGCTGGTCGACGTAGCTCCAGACCGGGTGCGCACCGCCTGGCCCGTAGGGCGTGAGGCTTAGGACCCCGGCGGCGAGCACGAGGGAGAACAGCAGGCCTGCGACGCCCAGTCCCTTGAGCCTTACGAGATCCGTCCGGAGGCCGGGAACTATGAGCGAGCCGCCGACGAGCAGCGCCGCCACCAGATAGAGCGAAAGCGCCACATCACTGACGATACCGCCATAGAGCAGGTGTCCGGCATAGATCAGCCCGACGCCCGCTAAGACGACCCAGGCTTGCGGCGGGGGCGGCCAGAGGCCGGCCGCGGCCGATGATGTTCTGCGGCCCTCGCTGGACACGTTCGCTTCAAAGCCCCCCGACTCGTCGTCGGAACAGACCTTATCGCAGGGCGGCGATCAACATGCGGTCCTTGGAAGCCCGCGGGCGCGGGGCGGCCATGGCCCAGCTGAAGGCTTCGCCATCGACCTGGCGCTGACCCCAGCGGTAGGGGGCGTCCTGCCAGGGCATCACCCAGGGCGAGAGGTTGTCGAGCACGACCTCGCCCTTCTGGGTCGCGACCAGCAGGACGGCGTGGGTCTCGCCCCAGCTGGTGGTGACGACGGCGATGTTGAGGGCGCGGGCGGGGATGCCGGCGTCGAGGAGGGCGCGGCGCTTCTCCAGGACGTAGTCTTCGCAGTCGCCGCTGGGGCGGCCATCCTTGATCGGCGTCGACCAGACATCCTCGCGGCCCCAGGCCAGCGGGTCGGCCTGCCGGCGGATTGCGCCATTGACCGATGTGTTGATGCGGTTGAGCTGCTTCCAGAGGTCCGGCGTCATCTGGGCGACACGAACCTCGACCTCGCGGGTGCTCGGATCGATGAACTCGACGTTTGTCGGTCGCTCAGCGGCTTCGACAAGGGCTGACAGCGGCTCGTCGGCGGGGAGGAGCTGCAGGCCGGCCGACGGCTGCGGCGCGGGCTCACCCACCGAGGCGGGCTGCGCGTTGAACGCGATCGGCGTCAGCAGCGCGGCGCGTTCCGTACGCGCCAGGCGGACGCCGTCGAGGACGCGGGCGGCGTCAGGGCCGCAGTCCTGCGGCTGACGGGCGCAGAAGTCGACGAACCCCACGGGGGGCAGCGCGGTCGAGCCTGCCGGCAGGAAAGCGGGGGCCTGGGGCGCGGCCGCGGCGGCGGACGCGCAGATCCACAGACCCGCGGCGGCCGCAAGCCGCCACAGGATTCTATATTGAAGCACCACACCATCACCGAATTTGTCGTTGTTGATGGTGTTGTAGAATTCATGCCGTTAAAGCTGCCTGTAATTACGTGGTTACACGATCATAAAGGATAATTCGCTCTCAAGGTTGTGATCTGCAACCCGGTTTGCTTGTGGTTGACTGGTAGTTACCGGAACAACGCGCGTGGTTTATTTAAGTTAAGGGGTGTTGCCGCCGATTCACCATCTGCGGGCGTGCGGCGGATCGTCGGTCGCTATTCCGCCGCGTCTCGCACTGCGGTATGTTCGCGTGCGAGGGGATGCGCGTTGGAGTTCTTCGGAATGCGTCGGATCGGTTGGGTGGCCGTGCTTGTGGCCGCCTTCTTTGGCATGTTCGTGGTCGGAGGCGCTGCGTCCGCCCAAGAGCGCGAAGCCACTACTGTGCGTGAGATCGCCGCCTATAAGCTGGGCGCAGGCGACAAAATCCGTGTGATCACGTTCGGCGAGGAAGCCCTGACCGGCGAGTTCCAGGTCGGGGGCTCGGGCAAGGTCTCGCTGCCGCTGGTCGGCGAGGTCCCCGCCGCCGGCCTGACGATCCCCGAGTTCCAGAAGGGCGTCGAGACGGCGCTCAAGGACGGTTACCTGCGCGACCCCCGCGTCTCGGTGGAAGTGCTGAACTACCGCCCGTTCTACATCCTGGGCGAGGTCAACAAGCCGGGCGAGTACCCCTACACCAACGGTCTCACCGTGATGAACGCCGTGGCGACCGCCGAGGGGTTCACCTACCGCGCCAACACCAAGCGGGTGTTCATCAAGCGCGCCGATACCTCTGAGGAGCAGGAGTATCCGCTGAACAGCACCACGCCTGTGGCGCCCGGTGACACGATCCGCGTTGCGGAGCGGTTCTTCTAGCGCCGGCGTCGACCATGCGAGCCGGTTGGGCGGCCAAGGCCGCGTTCGGCGCCCTTCTGCTCTACGGCGCCCTGCGGGTCGTCGATCCCGAAGCGCGCTGGGCTGAGGCGCGGGTTCCCGGCGACGTCGTCGAACACGCCTTGCTGGTCTATGCGTTGCTGACCTGCGCTTTAGCTGCGTTCCCGCGGCTCTCACTCACCGTGGGGGCGAGCGCAATGTTGCTCCTGGGGCTCAGCGTAGAGGTGGCGCAGGCCTTGCCCGGCGTGCCGGGCGGCTTCCAGCTTCGGGATCTGGCGTCGGATCTGGTCGGTGTGCTGCTGGCGGCCGCCCCCTTCCTCATCGGTCGTGCTCGGACCGTTGCCGACCGTGCCGGCGAGGCGCCCCGGGCCGCCGTTTCGAACGGAGAGCTCTCGAGCCTTTTCGCCCGCACGAGCATCAAGTCGCGGACCAGGTAGGCAAGGTCACCTCTCGAGCGATGAAGAGCGGGTTACCAGCTGCGCTCCGCGGGGCGAATTCACGAGGTCGATCGTCTTACCGACGGTGGGTTGTGATGCGCCAAACGCCAGTCGCGCATAGCATTCGGCGCCAGAGGCTTCCTGCACGACAACCCACCCGACGGCGCCGAGTTCGTCATGGAAACCTCGCGCCACCACTCGGCCGCGCACGCGCTCGGCGCCCATGAGCCGGACCTCGCGTCCACCCTCCAGGCGGCGCGCATGCATTGTGCGGATGATGTCCTGTCGAAGCTGGAGGCCGCGGAGCTTCAGCTCAAGCGCCTCATCCAGCCGGTAGAGCCTGCCGACCCGTACGGCCAAGCCGAGCGCTTCCAGATGCCTTAGGCGACCGCGGGTCAGGGCTGCCCAGGAGGCGCGCGCGCCAACGCCATCCTCCACCAGGCTGTTTGCGTCCCGGGCCTCAAGCAGCCGCCGATCGAAGCTGGTGAAGCGATCCGCCTGGGTTTCTCGCCAGACCCGACGCTCGGCGTCCGCCCGCGACAGGTCGCCGAGCCGCTCCTGCGCCACCTCCTGCGCACGGCCCCGAAAGCCGTACCCGACGTAGTCGCGGGGGATCACGAGATCGCGGCCATCTTCCCGACGGCCACGAATCAAGACGTGCGCATGCGGCTGGTCGGTATCGAAATGACAGGTCGCGATCCAGGCCAGCTGTGCTTCGCCGAGATCACCGGCGACCCGCTCCATGACCTCGCGCACATATCCTTGCAGGTCCGCGAGCCGATCGCCGTGTTCCGGAGACACGATGAAACGGAAGTGGTGCCGGTCCTCCGCCCACGCGGCCGTCGTGGTTTGCGCGTCGATCCCACCGCGGACGCGGTCGAAGAAGCCCGCGCGTTCGCCGTCCGCGCCGGCGCCGGTTCGCCCGAGATAGGAGACATGGCGGCTGAACGCCTGGCGCCGCACTGCTGGCGTGCCCAGGTGGCGTGACACCAGCGCCTTCACAACGACACGTTGCCGGACGTCGAGCCGGAACGGTCGACCTGACCGGCGTTGCGCGGCGCCGAGCACGCCTCTGCGGTCACCCAAGGCGAAAAGACGATTGGCCGATAAGCCCCGGAAGATGGTCGTCCGAGCGCAGCTCTTGTCCGCCTTCAGCGACGTGGGCAGGCGGACGCGGCCAGCCCCATCGGCCTCCCTCGCGGTCGCTGCCTCGGCTCCCAAAGCTTCGCGGACAAGCATTTCCCGGTGTCCCGGCGAGAAGATCGCCCTGCAAGTCGTCGCAAGTTGCGCTTTCGCAAGGCCGATCGGTCAATGAACTGAAATGGTAGAGCAAAAGGCGGAGCGAGAAGAGCCCCTTTTATCTTGCCATAAGCCTCAAAAACTCTGGTGAAGCTGTTTGCTTATCATGATCGATCAACACCGATCAAATAGGCGCCGCATTCGACCTGCCGGAGACCTACGCTGAGTCCTGCGCGCCGCAGCGGCCAAACGGAGAAACCCGCCCGGCTGGAGCCGAGCGGGTCGAAGTGGACGTACGGGCGCTGAGCCTAAGCCGCCCGGGCCTTGATCGGCACGTGCCGGACGCCTTGCGCCTGGGCTTGTTGCGCCAGGTTCAGCGCCGGCCCAAAAGGTTGCGACCGCGCCGCCCGCTCCGGCTCCAGCGACTGCGCCAGGGTGATCGCGCAGGCGGGCTCCAGCGCCAGCAGCTCGTCGTTGGCCCGGAAGGGCGCGGCCTTGCCGTGCCTGTCGAAATCGGCCCGGGCGAGCACTAGGGTGACGTGCTTCTGCTGCGCCCAGCGGATCGCCAGCCGCTCCGCCCCGCGCGCGCCGGTCGTTGCGAGCGCCATCTCCGGCCAGACCGCCTGCGCCCAATTCAGCGCATCGAAGATCCGCCGGGCGTCCTCGGGGCCTTCCGCGTAGGGCGCCGCCCGGAAGACGACAATCGGCCCGGAATGCTCGGCTTCGCCCGCCTTCCGGTGCTGGGCCGTGCGGGCCACCTGCTTGGCCTCCAGCTGAGCCGCTGTGAGCTTCGTGCCGCGCCGGCTGCCCCGCCACGCTGTCCACACCTCGCCGGTAAGCGCGGCATAGACCTCGGCGGCCGCGTCCCGGACTAGCTCGGCGGCCAGTTGGGCGACGTCCGACGCCCGGGTCGCCCGCGTGGCCTCCTGCAGCTCGGTGTCGGCGAGCTCCGATCCGTCGAAGTCGCGCTCCAGCAGCCGCATCCGATCCCGCGTGCGGTCCGCGTCCCGGGCGATCCGCCCGGCCGCTGAGTGGAAGGCGCCGATCAGGCTTTCGCAGAGGATCGTCTGCACGTCCTCCAGGGCGGTGTCGCCGACCAGGTCGACAAGCTCGGTCATCAGCGCCTGGCCCAGCTGGGTCAGCGCCGCTTCCGTGGGATGCGGCCGCGGATCCTCCAAGGCGGCGGCCTGGACGTCGAAGGCCGTGTCGGACGTGGAGAAGGCGTGAAGCGTGAAGGTCATGGCATGACTCCAAGAGGTTGAAGCACGCCGTTGCGCCCCATGCGCAACGACCCTCCTCCTGCCCACGTCGGGCCCCCGGCGGTCACCGGAGCGGCGCCCCTCGGCGGCGCGCAGGGAAACGGCCGTCAGGCCGTTGACGGCCAGGGTGACGTGTCAGGATGGGAGGGCGTTGTGTGGGGGTGTTGCGCCCGCCGACCAGGCGGGCGCGCCCGCCGGCGCGGGCACGCGCCGGGTTGTGAGCTCGAAGCGCCCTAGTCGGCGAGGGCGCGTCCCGCCAGCTTCAGCAGGTGATCGGCGGCGGGCTTGCGCGCCAAGGGCCGGTAGGCGGCCGCCGCGTGCGCCGCACAGTAAGCGCCCTGCGTCGCGGGCCGGCCGCAGAGGCTGAAGTCGTCGGCCTTCGGATCGCCGATCGGCCAGCGGCAGGCGTGCGCGCTCACCGTCTCGACGGTCGCCAGACCTGGTCCGGCCGCCGCGATCTCGATCGCCGGCGCAGCGGTTCCCCGGCGCGGAGCCACACGCCGCCGCCCACACCGCTGAGGCCGGAGCGTCTTGGCGGGCTTGCGACCGGGCGCCGTCGGCCTTGCCCGGCCGCTGAGCCCCAGCCGGTGGACCTTGCCGATGACGGCGTTGCGGCTGACGCCGCCCAGCGCCTTGGCGATCTGCCGGGCGCTCACGCCCCTGCGCCACAGGCAGGTGAGGGTCTCGACGCGCTCCGGCGTCCAGGGGAGGGGGGATGGCATCAGGGCGGCTCCAGACGAGCCCGATCGGCTCACCCGGCGCCCGCCCTTCCGTCCGCCTCCGCGTGAGGGATCGTCACCCGAAGGGCGGAGACCCGGAACGGGGCTCCGGGAGCCGCCCCGCGGCGAGTAGAGCCCGACCGGCCCTTGGGCCGGGCACGCCCGACCCGTCCCTTTCCGTCCCAGGCCCGCGCCAAGCTAAGGCGACATGATCGCCAAGACCTCAGCGTACAGCCTCACCTTTAGCTTTCCGCCGCACGACAGCGCCCTCGGCGCATCACTTCGCGACTTCGAAGACTTCGGTCGTGTCGAGCTCGATGTCTTGCTTGACCGTGCGGACGCCGACGGCGGCGTGCGCCTCGACGTCCGCGCCAACATCGGGACGATCGGCCTGCCGTTCGCGAAGGCGAGGCCGGCCTGGCGGGTGATGGCCATCGAAGCGGCCGAACCGCTGTGCGCGCGCCTTGCACAGAACGCCTGTGACAACGGCCTCGACAACGTCCCGCCGATCGCCGCCGCGGCGAGCGCGTCCCCGGCGTCCCGGCGCCCTCGCAGACGACCCCGATCTGCGCGAGCGCTACGGCGACTGACCCCAAGGAAAAGCGCCCCGCGGCTTGGCCGGCGGGGCGCTCGCTGGTTTCGCAACTCAGAACGGGATCTCGTCGTCGACGTCCGGCTCGGGCGCTTCAGGACGCGGCCGCGCCCCGTCGTTCACGCGCATGTCGTCGCGTCGGCGCTTAATGCGCAGGTTCTCGACCACCAGGCGCAGGTCGTAGTGCACGACCCCGTCTTGGCCGGTCCAGGTGTCGTTCTCCACGTGGCCGCTGACCACCACCCGCGAGCCCTTCCGGGCGTGCGGGGCGATGTAGTTCTCGGCGGCGGCTTCGCTGAAGCACAGGCAGTTGAAGCCGGTGGTGCGCTCCCCAAGCTCCCCGTCGCCACGCCGGAAGCGGGTGGTCTCCAGGAGGCGGAAGGTCGCGCGTTTCTTGCCCGAGCCTTGGGCGGCGAGAATGGCGGGATCGGCGGCCAGATAGCCTTCGACGGTGATGGTCTGCATGATCGGTTTCCTTCCGAAGCGTGGCGGATCAAGCCGCCGTTAGGCGGTCGCCCGCGGCGCGGTCGGGGGCCCAGTCGAGGACGGTGAGCCTGCGGACGACGAGTTCCTTGGCGGTGCGCCGGCCGCCGTCCTTGACCTCGTATGTGTTGTCGACGAAGGCGCCGACGACCATCACCTCGCAGCCGGCGTCGAGACCCGGCGAGATGACCTTCTCGTTGAGGCCCTTGGCCCAGCTGACGCAGTTCACGCCCACCACGCGTTCGGCGCCGGCGGCGTCGCGGCCGCGGTTCTCGAGCAGCCGGAACACCGCCTTGCCGAAGTCCTCCGTCAACTGCGGATCGGCCGCCAGGCGGCCCAGGAACACCACGTTCTGCATGTCAGTCTCCTTGGTCTCGAAGCCCCCGAGAGACCTCCTCCCGGTTCAGCTTCGTCCAACGAAGCCCTCCCGCTCCCTCCCATCCGCGGGCGTGACCGACGGTCGCGTCGAGGAGGCTGGCGACGCCGCCGTCCGCGGGCTATCCGATCCCGATGAGCGACTTCCTGGATGTCCCGGGCGCATCGGGCGCCCGCTACCGGTTCCGGCGCGCGGACCTGCACGCCCTGCCGGCGACCGCCGGCAACCTCCTGGTGGTGAGCCCGCGCAAGTCAGAACCGGTGATCCGCCTGTGCGTCGCCGCCGACAGCCTGGCGCAGGCCGCGCCCGCCGCCCGTGACGCCCTGAAGGCGCACCGCGGCGCGGTGCTCTACATTCGCCTCAACATCGCCCGCGCCGTGCGCGAAGCCGAACATGACGACATCGCGGCGACGGCCACGGACGACGTGTTCCGCCAGAGCGCCTGACCTCACCCGCCCGGCGTCAGGACCTGCACGACCGGGTGGCGACGCAGCACAGACTCCACCACGTCCGACCTGTCGACAGGCAGGAAGACCCGCGGCGTGTAGGCGATGATCTCCACGAAGCCGCCCAGGGCCACGAGCGCGGCCCGGTCGTTGGCGCCGCCGACGACCTCCAGCCGCCAGCGGTCCATCACCCGGGCGCGGCGCAGCCAGAGCCCCGGCCCTAGTCCGAGCTGCACCCCGCGCTCGAGCGTCTCGCGCAGCACGACGTCGCCGTCGACCCAGGCTTCGGCGAGGCTCGACACGCCCAGGGCCGCCTTGAGCGACCCGACCTGAGCGGCGTCGAGCACCCGGCCCAGCCAGCGCCGGCCGTCCGGCCCCTTGACTCGGCGCACCTGCGCGCTCTTCGCCGGCAGCCGCGCCCAGACGGGCAGCAGGAGGCCCGTGGCGAGCACGAGCTCGCGTCGACGCCATGGATCGGCTGCGTCGATCTCACCCTGCCAGACCGCGCGCCAGGTCTCCCGGTCCGCGGCCGCCCAGGCAGACTCCTCGAAGGCCTTGAGCGGGGTCAGGCTACGCTCCTCCGGCCGCACCAGCCGCACGGCCGGCAACAGCCGGTCGTCGTCGCCGGTGGTCGTCAGGCCGAGCTCCACGAGCGCCGCCCGTCCCGAGCGTCCGTTGATCGCCAGCATGGCGGCCGGGCCGAGTTGGTCGGCTCGGGCGAGCACCTCGGCGACGCCCAGCAGCCGCCGCGGCGTCCGCAGCGAAAAGGCGATCAGCCGCGTCTCGGCGCCTGAGGTGCCATCGGTGCGGATCGTCTCCTCCGAGAGCACCTGCAGCTCGTCGGCGACGATGTCCTCGATCCCGTGGTCGAGCTCCCCGGCCGCAGCCGCGCGCTCCAGCACGCCGGCGAGGATCCGTGAGAAGTCGGCGAACAACGCGTTCTGATCGGCGATCCGCAACGCCAGCAGCCGGTTCAGGAAGGTGGTGACCGGCGGCAGGTCGTCGGCGCCTTTCAACAGGCCTTCCGCATCGAGCAGACGCAGACCGGTCTTCGCCTCGAAGTCCGCCAGGCACATGCTGGCGAGGTCGCCGCGGGCCAGGGCGCCGTACATCACCAGCAGGGCCCGCCGCGCCCACGGGCTTTCCAGGTTGTCGTCCGCCCGGAAGAGGCCGGCTCCCGCGACCCGGCGCTCGCCCCGGGTGAGCGCGCCCAGGGAGTCCAGCCGGCGGGCGATCGTCGACAGGAACCGCTTCTCGCCGTCGATGTCGGTCGTCACCGGGCGGAACAGCGGCGCACACGCCTGATGCGTCCGGTGCGTCCGGCCAAGCCCCTGGATGGCGGCGTCGGCCCGCCACCCCGGCTCGACCAGGTAGTGGACGCGCCGCGCCCGGTTCACGGCGTCGACGGCGGCGTGGTAGCTGCGCCCGGTGCCGCCGGCGTCCGAGAACACCAGCACCCGCTTGCGCCCATCCATGAAGGCGTCGGTCTCAGCCTTGTTGGCCGACGCGCCCCGCCGCTCCACGACCCGACGGCCCTCGCGCAGGACGACGCGGCGCGAGCGGCCGGTGATCTCGGCGACGGCGCCGGCGCCCAGCGCCTCCAGCAACGCATCGAGAACGCCCGGCACGGCGGGCTTGCTCGCCAGCCCCGCGATCGTCTCGTCGCGCAGCCGCAGCGCCTCCTGGCTGTGCACCGGCCGCCCGTTGTCCATCACCGGGACGAGCACGGTCTCGCCGTCTTCGCCTTCCAGCGCCTGCATCAGCGCCGTCGGGAAGGCACCCTTCAGGTAGTCGAGCACATACTCCTTCGGCGTCAGGTCGACGGAGAGGTTGTCCCACTCCTCGGGCGGGATCTCAGCCAGCCTGCGCGCGGCGACCGCCTCGCTGGTCGAGACGATCTGCACGACCGCCGAGCGCCCTCCGGCGAGGTCCTGCCGGATCGCCGCCACGAGCGTCGGCGCCTTGAGGCCCGCGAGCAGGTGGCCGAAGAACCGAAGCTTCGCGCTCTCGAAGGCCGAGCGCAGCGCGCTGAGCGCCGCGCCGCTCAGCACCTTGCCCTCGGCATCGCAGATCCCGACCGCGCGGATCGCGGCGTCCAGGTTGCCGTGGATGGTCTGGAAGGCCCCGGCCCAGGCGTCCCACATCGCAACGTCCTCGGCCGTGAGCGGATGCTCCAGGGCCTCGTACTCGACGCCTTCAAACGAGAGGCTGCGGGCGACGTAGAGCCCCAGCGCCTTGAGCTCGCGCGCCACCAGCTCCATGAAGGCGATGCCGCCGGCGTCGGCCGCCTCGAGGAAGTCCGCCCGCGTGGCGAACGGCGCCTCGGGACCGCCCCACAGTCCCAGCCGTCCCGCATAGGCGAGGTTGGCGGGCTCGGTGGCTCCGGTGGCCGAAACGTACAAGACGCGGGCGTCGGGCAGCCGGTTCTGCAGGGCGAGCCCCGCCAGGCCCTGCTGGGACGCCTTCTTCGGTCCGCGCCCGCCCGCGCCGCCAGCGGCGTTGGCGAGCGCATGGGCCTCGTCGAAGACGATCACCCCGTCGAAGTCCGCGCCGAGCCACGCGACGATCTGGTCGAGGCGCGACGGGCGGCCGCCGCGGGCCGGCTGGCGCAGGGTCGCGTAGGTGGTGAAGATCACCCCCCGCTCCAGCGCAATCGCCTCCGACTGTTTCCAGCGCCCCTGCGCCACGAGGTCGTGGGCGGCGCCGCCCAGCGCTCGCCAGTCGCGCCGTGCGTCCTCCAGCAGCGCCTCGTTGCGCGACAGCCAGACGGCGCGCACGCGGCCCTGGGCCATGTTGTCGGCGATCACGCCGGCGATCTGGCGCCCCTTGCCGGCTCCGGTGCCGTCGCCCAGGAACATGCCCCGCCGGAGGCGCACCGCCCCGGCGGTGTCCTCGCTCGCCAAGCGCAGCTCGTGCGGCGCCTCGCCCAAGGTCCACCAGCCGGGAAGGCGAGCGCCGTGCGCCTCGCCCGCGTAGACCAGGGTCTCGAGCTGCGCGTCCGACAGGCGGCCGTCCAGCACCAGGCCGGCCGGCAGCATCGGGCGATAGGTGGGCGCGGGCGCGGCGACCGAGGCCATGGCCGCAGCCTCCACCAGCGCGGTGGGGTGCCCTCGCGCCGACTGGAACGCGAGCCGTCCTCGCCAAGCCTGGTAGAGGCCGACGTCCCGGCCTTCACCGGACCAAGCCGCGACCGAATACTCGAGGGGGACCGCGCCTTCGACAAGCCGGAGCGCCGCGCGCTCGACGCGGCGCGTCGGCCGCGCCAGGCCTCCCGGCGCAGCCCGCACCAGCCGAGGCCGGACGGACGCACGGGCCGGCAGTCCTGCCGCCCACTGCGCCGCAGCGGCAAGGTCAGCCGCGGAGGCGACGTCGGCCGAACCCGCTTCGGCGGCCGGGCCCCGATCGATCACCAACAGGCCCGTCTCGACGCCCGTGCCATGCCGGGCGAAGCTGCGGGCGGGCAACGCCAGGCGCCCGACGACGGCGCCTTCGCGCCCCAGCAGCGCCAGGAGCCCGGCGTCCTCCAAGGCCGACCTTGGCACGATGGCGGCGAGGCGACCGCCGTCGGCCAGGCACCGCAGGCCGGCGAGCAGGTGCGAGCCCAGGCCCGCGAACGGGGGGTTCATCAGGACGGCGTCGAAGTTCCCGGCCTGCGGCAGCAGGTCCGGAAGCAGGACCGCGTCGCGCCGCGTCCGCGCCGCCTGAGCGAACAGGCCTTCGAGCAGGCCGGCGCGCCGGTCCGACAGCTCGTTCAGGGTCACGGCCGCGCCGCAGGCCTCGGCGACGACGGCGATCATGCCGACGCCAGCCGAGGGCTCGAGTGCGGCGTCGCCCGGCCGGACCTGGGCGGCCAGCACCAGCAGCCCCGCCAACGGGGCGGGCGTGGAGAACTGGTCGAGCGCCAGCTGCTCCTCCGAACGCCGCGTCTGGGTCAGCTCCAGGTCGGCGAGCGCCTCCAGCGCGCCCAGCACCTCGCCGGGCGCATCCTCGAGCCGCGCCACCAGGCCCGACAGGCGACGCACCTGCATCACCATCGCCGTCTCCACGGCGTCGTAGGCGTCGCGCCAGTCCCAGGCCCCTTCGGCGTCGGTGGCGCCGAAGGCGGTGGTCAGCACGCCCGCGACGAGCCTGCGATCTACCGCGCGGCCGCGGGCCAGGTGGGGCGCCAGCGCGCGGGCGGCGGCGAGGAGGTTGGCGAGGCGGTGGTCGCCGAGGTCGGCGGCGAACAGGGGCATGGCGGTCACGGCGGTCTCCGGCTCGCCCGGCGCGGCGGGCGCCTCCCTCCGGTCCACCGGGCTCGCGAAAGCCCGCCCTGCCTCCCGGCTCCAGGACGACGGCGTCCTCCCGCGGGCCAGGCGGAAGGACGCCGTCAGATCGGCGCGACACCGGTGGGAGGCGGCTCCTTTGGGACGGAGGCCGCGAAGCGCTCCTAGACGTGCCCACGCGCGGGACCGCATCGCTTCGAATGCGCAGCGTCCCGGCGTTCGCGAAGGGTCGGCCGCGCACGACCTGTCTCAGGCGGCGACCGACGTGGGGTCCGCCGCATCGTCGCCGTCCGCGGCGATGTCTGCGTCATCGGCGGCTTCATCAGGCGGCTCGGCGGCCCAGGACAGGTAGCCGGGGGCCCAACCGCGCTCGGCCGCCCGTGCGCCCACCAGGGAGATGAGCTCGTCCTTCTTGCAGCCGGCAGCGCGGCTGTCCGGGGCGCCCATCTCGTCGAGCATCGCCAGGAGCTTGCCCTTCGGGTGGGCCGTCAGGAACGCGTCGTCCGGCGTCCAGTGCACGGTGATGTCGGCCTGGCAGAGGGCGGCGATCTCCACCGCCTCGGCTCGGGCGCTTCGCCGAACAAGGCTGGTGCGCTCCTCCCGCAGGTCGAGGCTGAGCGCCACCAGTTCGGCCAGAAGCGCCATCTTCTCGCCGTGCGCCAGGCTCGCGATCCAGGCCAGCGGCGTCTGACCTGAAGCTTCCCACGCCGTGCGCCGGTCGATGAGCCGCTGGCGGACGTCTCCGTCCAGAGCCTCGATCGGCGACGCGCCACGGCGACTGTAGGGCTCGGCCTGGACCGTCAGGGCTCCCGAGCCCTTACCCGCGCCTTGGCGCAGCACCATAACCGCAAACAGCCGCGCCACGAGTGCGACGAGGGCGACGCCGGGATCGTCGGCCAGGGCTCGGATCAGTCCCCGCGTGGCCACGTCGGTGCGCACCTCGTGCAGCGCGTGGCCCACGCCGTCGAGCTCCGGGGCAGGGGCGGCGGCGACCGGCGCCGGCGCGCAGGGTGCGCGTGGAGCCGGGTCGGAGGCGGCGGTCGGCTCCGCCGGCTCTTCGACCTCGAGCTCAGGCGCCGCCGGACCGTAGGCGCGGAGGTCGAGCCCCGTGCGGCCGCTGGCGATCACCTGCAGCAGGGTGGCCGGGCGCGGCGGCTCCCCCGTTAGAAGGGCGGCGAGCTTTGCCTGCAGGAACGCCGCGATGCCGGCGTCGGCCTCGGCCGTGGCGAGGTCCATCGCTTCCAAAGCCGAGGCCGCGGCCTGGGCGTCGGCTTCAGCCCCACGCCAGGCGACGATGGCTTCGGCGTCCAGTCCGGCGCCGTAGTTGTGACCGAAGGCTTCCAGCGCCTCGTCGGGCGGACCCGCCGAGGCCTCGACCCGAACCACCCGGTCCGCGGCCGCCAGCCCTGCAGCGAGCGCCTCCGCCTGGTCGGCCCAGGCGGACTGCAGGACTTCGGCGTCCAGCAGGACGTCGGGCCGCTCCCCGAACAGGTCGCTCACCGTCCGACCTCCGGCGGCGGCGTACCGCTCGGGCCCCACCAGCGTGAAGCGCCGGTCGGCGGTGGTGAGCTGCCCCCGATCGAGCTGCTCGGTCACCCGCCACTCCTGAAAGCCGAAGCCCGCGAGGGCCGCGTCCGCCAGCGCCGCCTGATCCTTGCGCGCGGGCAGCCGGGCGAGCAGACGCGCGTGGCGCAGAGTGATCTTGCCGGCCTTCAGCGCCTCGAGCGCCTTGGGATGCAGCTCGGCGAGCGCCGCGAGGCGGCGAACCTCCACCTCAGCGTACCCGAGCGCCGCGGCGATGGCCTCGGGCGTGAGCTTGGCCTTCAACATCTTGCCGATGGCGGCGATGACGTCCGCCACATGCACCGGCGCGGCGGTGTTCGTCAGCAGGACCGCGGCGGCCTGGCGGCCGGGGTCGGTCTCCACGAAGGCGCTGACGGGGTGGTCGGCGGCGACAGCGCCCGCCTCGCACAGGTGCTGCAGCGCGAGCAGGCGCCGGCGGCCGTCCAGCACCATCCCCGGCTTTTCCCGACGGCGGCCCGGACGCACCGACAGCGGCTGCAGCACGCCGGCGGCGAGGATGGTGTCGGCCAGTTGCGCGATGTCGTCGTCCGCCGGCTCGCCATAGCGCATGTTCTCCGGCGCGACGGCGAGATCCCGGAGGGCGAAGCAGACGAGCGCGCGTTCGGGCGCGGCGGTCGGGACGGGAAGCGTCATCTCGGAAGTCTCCGCCCGGCCGCCGGGGCCCATCCCCGCGCCGAGCGCCCTTCCGGACCCTTCCTCGCCTCCCGGGCGCGCGGCGCCTCAGCGACCGAGCGCGGCGATCAGCTGCGCGAACTCCTCGGCGGCCGTGTGCGGCAGCGGCGGGAAACGCTCGTCGTTGGCGCAGACCTCCTGGAAGCAGAGCTCGAGGCATCGCTCCGCCAGGCGCCGGGACACGCTGCCGGGGGTCGCGCGGCGGCGCATGTCGATCAGCTCGTCGAGCAGCGGCTCCATGCCGTCAGGGTGTGGGATGCCCGCGGGTCTGCGCCAGCAACTCAGGCGGGTGCGACCGCACCGCATAACGTGTTCTCCGACGGCGCCCGTCAGGCGCTCGGCGGCTCGAACCCATCCGGTAGGAAGCCTCGGAGCAACGCCTCCACCGCCACCGTGACCGGGCCGGTGATCTGACGTTTGCCGGATTCCATCTCGAGGATGCGGCTCGCACCATGGTTCTCGTTGAAGCGCAGCGCCCGGGCGAGGTCGGCCGGCGACCAGCCCATCGCTTCGCGCGCCTGTCGCAGGTGGTCTCCGGTGGTGATCAAGGCCGCCCTCAACAACGCCGCGCGAGCCGGCGCTCGCCTACGCGCCCTGCGGCATCGCGGCAACCGCCGCGTTGCGATCTGCGGCCAGCGAGCCTCGGCGCGCGGCGTCAGAGCGCGCCAGCTCGCGCTGGATCCTGCCCCGAAGCAGCTCCACGGCCGCATCGAGCTCCGCTTCGCCCGCCAAGATCAGGAGCGGGTCGGGAGCTCCCGGCACGATCCGGGCCGGACGGCGTGACGTCGTCCGTGCCGCGCGGCGTTGCACGAAATCGATCAACATGCGCCGTCTCCCACCCCGGCGCGGACTCGGGCCGGAGTCGCGCCGCGACGCAAGCGCCGCGTCCGCCGCCCTCGGCGTCAGGTCTCCGCCTGCTGCAGGGCGTTCCAGTCGTCGAAGGGGTCGGGCGGCAAGCGCACGTCAGCGGTCAGCCCGGCGCCCCGCAGCCGGGCGAGCAGCGCGTAGGCCGCCGCCTCGCCCGCGGCCCCCGGATCGCCGGCGATCACCACGCGCCGCACGCCGGGCGGCGGCGTCCAGCGGGCCAGATTGGTCGCGCTGAGCAGCGCCCACCCTGGCGCCCCGAACCGCTCTGCCGCGGACAGGGTCGTGAAGACGCCCTCGGCGACCAGCATCTCCGGGGCGGCCGGAAACAGCCGCACCGCTGCGCCCGGCGGAAAGACGCCGATGAGCTTGCGGGGGAGGGCGATACGCCGGCGCCGGCCGTCCCAGGTGAGGTAGGTGACCTCCACGGCGGTGAGCCGCCCATCGGGCGCATGCGCCGCCGCCAGCAGCGCGGGATGGCGCGGACCTGTCGTGCGATAGATCGCGCGCGGGACCGCGGCGTGGGCGCGAAGCGCGGGCGATCCCAGGGCCGCAGCGGACACCCCACGCGCGCCGCAGTGCCGGGCCGCGGGTGTGCCTAGCGCCAACAGGCCCGCTTCGTTCCAGAGCCGTCGCGCCGCCTCCCGGCGCTCGATTTCGGCCGGCCCCGTGTCGCGAGGTCCCGCGAAGGCGGCCGCATGAGATCCCACGAGCCGGTTCTCCGCGTCGATCAGCCCCCGGGCCCTGAGGTCGTCCAGCGCCGCCTGCCAGGGGGTCGCGCCGAAGCTATGGGCCACGAGCCGCCCATCGTGTCGGGCAAGCAGGGAGATCGACCGGTCGGCGGCGGCGTGGCCCGGCGCCGGCACATTGGCGCGCCGGCCGCCGGCATAGAGGTCGCCGCCGATGGCCCGGACGATGTGGTGGAGCGTCCGCACGCCGCCGCTTCCCGAACCTGACATGGCGTCGCTCCCTTTGGCCCGCCCTGCCGCCGGCCCTTTCTCCCCCCACGTCGCATCACCACGGAGGCCCAGATCCGCGGTAAATATTCTGCAGAATATTTGCTCGCAGCCGCCACAGCGCAGCCGCATTCCCCAAGCCCCGCTAGGGGCGACAGGAGAGACCCGCCGGCCTCGAAGAGCAGGGACGGCGATCGAACGCCTTCATCGTCTTCGTTCATAATCTCTCGCAAAAACAACCTAAGAGTATGCTTGACCGCTCGCACATCCACCGGGAGTGTTCGCGGGACCCGATGGCTGGGGAAGCGAGTTTGATGGACCAAGGTCCGGTTGGGGTTCTGAGCAAGTCTGGTTCGGCCTACGAACACCTGAAGCGGCTGATCGTCGAAGGCCAACTTCGTCCAGGCCGCCGTCTGTCCCCGAACGATCTCGCCGGCGAGTTCCAGATCAGCATCACCCCGGTGCGTGACGCGCTCGTCCGGCTGCATGCCGAAGGCTACGTCGGCGGCGAGGCCGGCCGCGGCTACTTCACCAAGCCGTTCACGGTCGAAGAACAGCATGACCTCTGGCAAATCCTGCTCAGCACCCTGCTCACCGCGTTCGAGGAAGCCGGCGAACGCGCCGCGGCCGGCCTGCAGGCCGATGTCGACGCCTACCGTCGGGAGCGGGACGCGGCGGAGCCCGCCGGCGACCTGATCGTGCGGGCCCAGGAGCAGCTCATGCTCGCGGTGGCCGGACGCAGCCGCAGTGCGATCCTGCCGCGGATCCTGCGCAATGCGGTCGAGCGGACCCAATTCGTCCGCCGCCTGGACATCTCGCGACCCGGACGGCGCGAGCCGGTGGCCAGCGCCTTCGATCGATTGGTCGAGGCCTCGGTCGGTCGGCAGCTGATCGAGGCGATCGCCGCGGCCCGCGCGTTCAGAGCCGACCAGATCGCGGCCTTCCCCGAGGCGGTCGCGGCCGCCAACGCCGAGATCGGCCGCAACCGCTTCCCGTGAGGCGATCGATCAGGCCGGGGTGCGCTTGAGGGCCCGCTGGGCGGCGCCGCCGGCCAGCCCGTCCGCGACCGAGATGACGGCGTTGCGCATCTCCCGATCCTCGATGCGGGCGTAGGCGCGCAGCAGCTCCAGCGCGCCGTCCTCGCTGATGAGGGTCAGGATCTCGACGTCCACCCCGCCGTCCCCGTCGACCGAGCCGAAGAGGGAGGCGGGGGAGCACTGCAGGACCGCAGCGATCGCCGCCAGCATCGAGGCGCTCACGCGGTTGGTCCCGCGCTCATACTTCTGCACCTGCTGGAAGCTGACCCCGATGCCGTCGGCGAGGTCGGCCTGGCTGACGCCCAGCTGTTTGCGCCGGATCCGGATCCTGGCCCCGACGGCGACGTCGATGTCCTGTGGCTCGCCGCCGCGCTTCGCCATCCGGAATCGTCCCTCAACTTTCCGGCGTTAACTTAGACTGCTCAGCTTCAGGATGAAAGGCCGTCGCTCAAGCGCGACCGCCGCGGATCACCTGCAGCGCGGGGGCGTCCAGCAGCCGGGCTGTGGTCGTCAGGGTAAGGCGGACGCCAGCCGCCCGATCGGCGATCACGGCCAGGCTTTCCAGCCCCGCCAGTTCCCGCGCGGCCGTCGCGATCGCGTCGACCGGCAGCAGGATCCGCAGCCCCCGGCCGACGCCGTCCAAGGCGGTGGCGAGCAGAGCGCCGTCGTGCGAGCAGCCGAGGAGGATCAGCCGGCGGGCGGCTGCACCTGCCGCCAGGGCGGCGAAGGCCGGGCAGGCGAAGGCGGACGCCGGCTCGCGGTGGAACACCGGCTCTGACGGCAGGGGCGCGAGGCCCGGCGCCGAGCGCCAGCCGCCCTCGCCAGGGCTGGGGCGGCGGCGAAGGACGTGGGCGATCGCCCAACCGTTCGCGCGGGCCTGCGCCAGCAGATCCGCCGCCGCCGCGCGCCAGGCGGGCGGCGCGACGCTCGCCGAGTTCGCGCCCACAGGTTCCAAGGCGTCGAGACAGACCAGCAGCGCCGTGGCGCCCTGGAGACCCGCGTCGCTCATGCGGCGAGCCCCTCGGGGCGCGGCTCCAGCACGCCCGGCCGCTCCCAGTCCCCCTCCGGCCGCAGGAGCACCATGGCCGGGCTCGCCAGCCCGACCCCGTGGGCATGCGCCGGCAGCTCGAACTCCATCTCCAGATAGTCGTAACCGGAGAACTGGAACCGCCCGCGGCCCACGCGCGGCCGACCCTTGTAGTAGCGGCGCCAGAAGGCCTCCCCGCGCACCTGGGCATGGCCGATCAGGCGGCGGTAGCCTTTACGCGCCGCCAGGTCGAAGGCGGCGTCGCAGAGCATCCGCAAGCCCGGTCCGCCGCGGTGTTCCCGACGCACGGCCAGCCGCTCCAGCTTGGCGAACTCCCCGAACCAGCGGAGCCGCACCACCCCCACCGGTTCGCGGCCGAAGCGCAACAGCAGGTGGGTGGCGCCGCAAAGGTCGTTCCCGTCGAACTCCTCGAAGTAAGGGCAGGCCTGGTCGCCCATGTAGACCAGGGTGCGGACGGCGTGGACTTCGGCCAGGCCGTCCAGGGTGCGGACGACGCTGACCGTATAGGCCTGCGGCCGTGGCAGTCGGGCAGGCGCGGAGCTCATGCCGCCGCCGCCGCGCGACCGCCGGGCGGCGCCCAGACGAGGCCGCTCGTGGAGCCCGGCACGTCGATGAAGCCTAGTCGCTCGCGCATCAGGCGCTCGCCGCGCTCCGTGGTCGGCCGCGCGTAGTAGGGCAGGTGGCCGACCGACCCGTGGCCCATCGCCCGCGAGCCCTCAATCAGCCGTTGGGCGGACGCCCGCGTCGTGGCGGCCACGCCCCAACCGTAGAAGGCGCTGGCAGGCTGCTCGGGGCTGGCGACGTGCCGGTCGTCAGGGCTGAGCGCGTTGAAGTCCTCGGTGAGCACGGCGGCGTGGCCCACGGCGTTCAGCAGCACGAAGGCGAGCACGCCGGTCAGCGCGCCGCCTTCCGAAGCGACGAACAGACCGGCGCCGGTGCGCGCGTGGACCCGCGCGAGATCGTCGGCTGCGACGATACCGTCGCCGATCAGCGTCCGCGCCAGATTGTGGGCGGCATGAACCTCGTGCGTCGCGGCGGCGCGCACGTCGAAGGCTGCGAGGTCGCCGGCGATCCGTTCGGCGAGCGATAGGGTGAGTGTTGGCATGGAAGTCCCCTCGTCAGGGGAGATCGAATGCCCGGCGAGGGCGGGCTTGGGCGCCCGCGAAGATTGCAATAGGCTGCCCGCGAAACTGCGGGGAGAGCGCATTGGCGCAGCCCGAACGACGCATGGACTGGGCGCTGCTCCGCGTCTTCTTCGCCGTGGCGGAGGAGGGCGGCATCAATGCGGCGGCCCGCGCGCTGAAGGTCAACCCCTCGACCGTCACGCGCAACGTCGACGAGCTTGAGCAGCAGCTCAACGTCACCCTGCTCACCCGCACGCCGCAAGGGATCACGCTCACCCCTGCCGGGGAGAAGGCGTACCAGCGGGCGGTCACCATCGCCCGCAACGCCGCCGCCTTGGAGATGGAGGTGCGGGACGCCGAGGCCCTCGCGGAGGGACGCGTGCGGCTCGCGGCCCCCGACGGGGTGGCCGGCTACTTCATCACCCCGAAGGTCTCCGAGTTCCTGCGCGCGAACCCCAAGATCAGCCTGAGCGTCGACTGCGGGCTGTGGCCGGAGCACCCGCTCGGCGGCGAGACCGACCTGACGCTGAGCTTCACCGAGCCGAAGCATCCCGACGTGGTGGCCCGCACCATAGCCTACATGCACTACGCGCTGTTCGCCTCCCGCGAGTACGTCAGCCTCTACGGCGCGCCCTCGCGCGTCGACGAGGTGCTCAAGCACCCCTACGTCTTCCACGTCGCCCAAACCCAGCAGCGTGAGATGTGGGGCCCGCGCGCCACCGCCTTCCAGGTGCTGATCGACAGGCGTATGGAGACCAACTCCAGCGCGGTCGTCGTCGAAGCGGTGCGCAACGGCGCCGGCATCGCGGCCATGCCGACCGCCATCGCCGCCGTCGAGCCGGATCTCGTCATGCTCGACACCCCGCCGCTGGCCCCGGCCCGCCTTTGGATGGTGCATCACCGAGACGGCGCTCGCTCCGCCCGGGTGCGCGCCGTCAAGGACTGGGTGAGGCAGGTCTTCGACGCCAGGACCCAACCCTGGTATCGGGAGGAGTTCGTGCACCCGCGGGATTTCGCTCTGCTAGCGGAGGCCGAGATTTCGACGCCCACGAAGCTCAAAGGACGCGCCGCCCGATCTGCAGAGATCTGATGGCGACGCCGCGGCGCCACGACAAAGGCGACGCTACAGCGAGCGGCTGAGCCGGAGTCGCGCCGCCCGGTTATGCGCTGCCGGGCGCACGGGCCACACGTTGAACTCGCCACAGCTCAGCGTAGCGACCGCCCGTAGCAAGCAACGTCTCATGTCGGCCGCGTTCGAGCACCCGACCCTTGTCGACGACGAGGATTTCGTCGGCGTCCGCGACCGTGGCGAGGCGGTGGGTCACGATAAGCGTCGTGACCCCCTTGAAGGACTTGCGCATACCCTTCCAGACCGCATGTTCCGTGCCCGGGTCGAGGGCCGCCGTCGCTTCGTCGAAGAGCACCAGTCGCGCCCGCTTGAGCGCAGCCCGGGCCATCGAGACGCGCTGCTTCTCGCCGCCGGAGAGCATCAGACCGCGCTCGCCGACGCGAGTGTTCAGCCCTTCCGGAAGTCGTGCCGTCAGGTCGTGGAGCCCCGCCGCGTCGAGCGCTGCGACCAGGGCCCCGAGGGGCGCATCTCGCCAAGCCAGCCGGAGGTTTTCGGCGATCGTGTCGTTGAGCAGGATGGTGTCCTGCGAGACGATCGCGACCTGACGGCGTAGCTCGGCCAACGGGATCTCAGACAGCGGGACGCCATCGAGCCGGATGGACCCGCCCTGAGGGTCGTAGAAGCGGAGGATGAGGCGCAGCAGCGTGGTTTTGCCGACGCCCGACGGACCTACGATCCCGATCACCGCACCCGGCGGCGCACGGAAGCTGACGCCGCTCAGCACAGGTCGCGCTGGCCCGTAGGCGAAGGTCACGCCATCGAAGACGAGCTCCGCTGCGCCGCCGGGCGCGACGCGGCCGTTCGCGCCCGTCCTCGGTTCTGGCGTCTGGTCGAGCACCTGCACGAGGTTGCGCAGGTAAGCCGCGCCTTGGCCGATGTCTCGCGCTGCGAAGCCGAGGAGTTCGATCGGTCGCACCAGTTGCAGGACATAGGCGTTCACCAGCACGAAGGCGCCGAGCGCCGCCCCGCCCGCCTCTACAGACCGCGCCGCGAGCAGCAGGGTCAGACCCAAGGCGCCCGCAAAGACCATCGCCACCGCGAGACCATTGTGGAGCCGAGCCTTAAGGAACGCCCGCCAGTGCGCCTCGCGACGCGCAAGGACATCGTCATAACGGTCCGCCAGGTGATCTTCTGCGGCGAAGGTCTTCACCGCCTCGACGTTCATCAGTCCATCGCCGGTCAAGCCGCCCGCGTCGAGTTGCGCGGCCGAGATGGCGTTCGCCGGAGCGGCCTGGCGCACCACGCCCCAAGCGAACAGGCCCGCGTACGTCAGCAACGCTGTCACGAGCGTGACCGCGAGCCGCGCGTCAAACACCTTGAGGACGACGAGGCAGGCGACGGCCAACTGTACGAGCACCGGGGCGATGGTCATCACCAGATGAAACAGCACCAGACGGACGCCCAAGGCCGCGTCGTTGAGGGTTTGCGCCAGCGCCCCGGAGCGTTGTTCAACGTGAAAGCCCAGCGGCAACCGCAGCATGTGGGTGAAGGCGCGGGCGCCCAGGCGACGGATCAACCGTTGTTCGCCGCGTCCGTAGGCAAAGGCCTGAACCTGTTCGAGCAGCCTCTGGGAAGCGAGCGCAGCGAGATAGGCCCCCAGCCAGAACTCCCATTCCCCGCGCCCGTGATTGACCTGGGAGTCGATGAGGCGCGCGAGCATCAGCGGCGCCAGAGCCGCCGCCGCCCCGCCGAGCGTGACGGTGGCGGCGGCGAGCCCGAGCCAAACGCGGGCCATGCGGTCGGTCGATGTGCCTGCGATCTCGAGGAACCGGATCAGCGAGGCTCGAGCCCCTGCGCTGCGCGCCATCGCGCATCCTCCTGCAGCGGTCTGGCGAGGTCGCGCGGAAGTTGATCAGCCTGGCTCGAAGGGCTAGGGCGCGCGCGGTTCGACGACCCGCCGATGGATCATCTCACCGCGCCAAATGGCTGTGTAGAATATAAAATATGCCCTGTACTAAGTATCGGGTGAAGACATGTCCAAAGTCTTGTCCGCCGTTCCCGGTGAGCGCAGGATGCAACTGCGCGTTGAACAAGGCGCGCAACCCCGAAGCCCCCAAATTGGAGAAATCCGATGACGGAATTCCAAATCTGCGATCTCGGCCGCGTCTCGCAAGTGACGTACGGCATCCCCAACCAGGTGTCGGAAGGCTTCCTCGAGGAGCCGTAAGACGACGAGCGGCGATGCGCCCCGCTGGGGGCGCATCGCTTCGCCTGCGCCCAGAGCGCAGCCCTTCCTTCGTAACGTCGGACGCAAGCTCATGCCGGGCCTCGCGCCTCATGTTCATCTTGCACATGTGGATGGCCAGGCTGTCCTGCTCGACCTGCGCGCCGATCAGTACGTCGCCCTGGAGTCCCGGTTGGCCATGGGCTTGGAGTGCCTGCTGGGTGACCGGACCGAGACACCGTCGGGCGTCGACCTCGCCGCCGTCGAGCAGCATCTTCGTGCGCGCGGCTACCTCGATGACGCAGCCCACGCGGTGCGACGTGCGGCGGACCCCGTGGACGCTGTGCAGTGGCCGTCGTTCCGCCCGGCGCCTCTTGAACTGCGTCAGCTACACGCCGGCGTCTCCGCTTTGCGGGCATTGACGGACGTCGCCTGGTCCCTGCGCCGGCGGAACATCGCCGAAACGATCGCTTGGTTGCAACGAGCTCGCGCCGTGCGCCGCCGGCGCCGCGGGGCGCGGCAAGCGCTCCTTGACGCGTATCACGAGGCGCGCCCGCTGTTTCCGGTGAAGCCTGTCTGCCGGTTGGATGCGCCGGCGATCTGCCTTCATCTTTGGCGGAAGGGTTGGGACGCCGACTTGGTCTTCGGCGTCCGGCTGAACCCCTTCGCCGCCCACTGCTGGGCGCAAGCAGAGCGGTCTGTGCTCAACGAGCCGCCCGAATTCGTCCAGCAGTACACCCCGATCATGACGGTATGAGACCCATGCTCAGGTACGTCGCGCTCGTCTCCCGTTCGGGCCGCAAGGACCTCGCGTCGTACGCCGACGGGGCGTCTTTCGCAGGTTGGCCGGTCGCCCTTGCGGCTCCAGGCGTCGTTGCGTGGAGCTGCGTCGAGCCAAGCTCCCGCCTCAAAGTGGCGACGTTCGACGGAAGCTGCACCTTCGGCCGGGCTTTCGCGGGGGATTGGGGCGCCTATGTGCGCCTCGCCGTGGAGCCTTCCGGCTGGCTACGCCTCGAACGGGATCCCACGGGTCGTATCGAGTGCTGGCGATACGCGCTGACCCCGGATGTGGACCTGATCTTCTCCCACATCGGGGACGTCACGCGACTCTTGCCGGAGCTCGAGGTGGATTGGGCGTTCATCGCCTACCATCTGCACAACGACTGGTGCCGCGGCGCGGCGACTGGTCTGGCCGGGATCGAGGAGGTGCTGCCCGGGCAGAGGCTGCGCTACGGCCACGGCAGGCGGGACAGCGGGTGGTCGTGGCGTGCCGACACGTTCACGACCGAGACGTATGGTGATCGTTCCGAAGCGGGCGCTGCGATCCGCGCAGCCGCCGAAGCCGGCGTCGCGGCCTGGGCCTCCGTCTACGATCGCATCGCCCTGGACCTTTCCGGCGGTGTCGACTCCGCGGTGGTGCTGGGCCTGCTCCGTGGGTGCAAGGCTGCAGACGCCGTCACCGGCGTGAACTTCGTCCTCTCGCGCGTGGAGGCCGACGAGCGCGCCTACGCGCGCGCGGCCGCCAACCTCCACGGCGTCGAGCTCATCGAAGCGCAGGTGCCGGAGATCAGCTTCGCCGACGCCACCCCATTCGCGGGGCGCCTGCTGCGCCCGACGAACCGCACCATGCCACTCGGCTACGACGAGCTATCGTCGGAGATCGCCCGGCGCCTCGGCGCCGACGCGTTCATGACGGGGACCGCCGGCGATCACCTGTTCTTCGACGCCGTGGACGCTGAGCCGGTCGCCGACTTTGTCCGCGGCCATGGGCTGTCGCCCTACGTCTGGCCGGTCGCCTACGACATCGCGAAGCTCTCACGAGACACCGTCTGGAACGTCTTGGGCGCCGCGGCGCGGGATCTGCGCACCCCGAAGAGCCTCGAAGCGCGGCTCCGTCGAGAGAACCCGTTGCTCGGCCCGGTGGCCCGCGCCGGCGTCGACTATGCGCGGTTCGCGCATCCCTGGGTGACGGACCCATCGCCGCAGACCCCGCCGGCGAAGCGGACCCAGATCGCCCTGATCACCGAGCTGCAGCGGCACTACTGGCGCTACGGGCGCGCGGACGTCTCCGAGGAAACGCACCCCTTGTTCTCGCAGCCCCTGATGGAGGCCTGTCTTCGCACGCCGTCATACTGGTTCGGTGTCGGCGGCATGCGTCGCGGCTTTCAGCGCCAGATCTTCGCGGATCTGTTGCCCGAGAGCATTCGCGTCCGGAGGACGAAAGGCGCGAACACGGCCCACTGGGTCAGCCTGTTCAACCGGAACCTCGACCATGTGCGTGGCCTGCTGCTGGAGGGCGAGCTGCAGGAGAGGGGACTTCTGGATCGCTCGGCGCTGGAGCAAGCCCTGCAGCCCCTGGCCCTGGCGGCGGGGCGTGAACTGATGCCGCTGGTGCGCTGCCTCACCGCGGAAATGTGGGTTCAAGGCGTTCGGCCGTCGCCTGCGGTCCGGTCGCGGCCAAGGGCGGCGGCGGTGGCCTGACCGCGCTCCGCCTGGAGCCTCGCGCGCATGCCGCGCCAGCGACCGTAGTCGGCCTTGAGCGCGGGGTCGGCGAGTTCGCGGTCCTGCAGCCAGAAGGCCAGCCAGGCGATGCTGTTGCGATAGCTCCCCGCGAGTGAGCGTGGGTGGTACTTGATATGGAACTCGTCCGGGAAGACCCGAACCTCGAGGGGGCGTTGCCGGGTCTTCAGCTGTTCCAGCCCCTCGAACCCGAGCAGGGCCTCGCGTTCGCCGACGTTGACCAGCAGCGGTGTCGTCAGCCGTTCCGGCTTGTTGGACCAGGCGAGCTCAAGCAGGGGGCTCGCGAGATCAGGGATGAGATCGGCTTCGCCCATCATCTTCATCCGCCGGGTACGTCGGTCGGACGCCGGCATCAAAGCCAGGAAGGTGATGTCCTGGTTGCCTGAGGCGGCGACGGCGGCGGCATAGGCGTCAGACGTCTGGAGGGCGTGGTGCACGACCTGGGCCCCGGCGCTGATGCCCGTCAGACCGACCCGCCCTGGATCCACGAGACCGCGCGCCACCAGGCTGGCCACCGTGTCGTCGATCGCCTTCAGGATGCTTCGGCGATCCTGCATGCCTTGGGCCTGCTGGAAACGGTCGAAGTCCGCCAGGGTCAAGGTGCGCAGTTGATCCCAGAACGCCGGCTTGTCCGTGCTCAGGACGAAGAAGCCTTCGCTCGACAGCGGCAGGACGGGGACTTCCGCGCCGATTCCGCCGCGGAGGAAGCCCTTGGCCTCGTACTGGACGACGATGAGCGGGTAGAGCCGCCCGGGCGTGTACCCGACCGGGTAAATCAGATAGGCGAAGCCGAGTGCGCCGGGCAGGCCATCGGCGGCGAGCTTCTCCACCCGGGGCAGAGCCTTGGTTCGGAACTGTGGATTCGGGTCGGCGAGCGTCCGCACGCGTCCCGAGGCCAGGTCGAGGCTGACGATCCGCGGCGGTGATAAGGGGCCTTCCTCGACGCAATAGATCGCCGCGCCGCGGCCCTGGCAGTCGGACAGCAGCTCGCCTCCCGACCGGACGCGCCGTACGGCCCCGCCGCCGAGCTCCCAGACATAGACCCCCGTCAAGTCGTAGGGCGCGCCATCCGGGCGGCCGCGCCCGCTGTCGCCGCGCACGAACCAGATCTCACGTTCGCCGCGCCCCCACCCGGCGCTGAGGACGCGACCCGCCCGACAGGCGGCTGCCGCGCAGGGCGCCGCCGCGGCGGCGTCGGTCGCCAGCGCCATGACCGGGAAGACCGCGTCCCGATGCGCGGCATCGGCGGTCTCGGTCCACGCCCGGGCGCCATCGCTCCGCGGCTCCACCGCCAGGCCGATGCGCTGACCCCGGGCGGCCGCGAGCGCGGCTGCAGGGCGCAGGATCGTCTCGAAGGACGCCCGTTCGCTCGCTGCAGCCGCTCGGCTCCCGGCAGGACTGTCGACGCGGACTTCGATTTCGCAGGCCGGCGACTCCCCGGGTTCGCGACACTCCGGCAGAGCCGGGCGTTGCTGGCTGGCGAACGGCACGACGCGGGCGTCCTGCAGCCATCCGTTGGCGCTCTCGGCCTCCAGCTCTGCCGCATAGCGCGAGGCGTTGAGCCCGGTCCGGTAGACCAGCCGCCCATCCGGCAGCCACGCGAATTCGGTGACTTGGGGCGCGCCGTCGGCGACGCGGACCGGCGGCGCCCCGTCCAAGCCGGAGGCCCACAGCTCGACGCGGTCGGCCACCTGCCGCCGGAAGGCGAAGCGTCGACCGTCGGGCGACCAGACCGGCGGGGCCTTCGGGATGTGACCCGCGACGAGGCCGTAGGCATAGCCGGGGATCGGCTGGCCGCCGTCCAGCTCGAGCGGGCGCGGTGGGGCCAAGCCATCCGTCGCCTGCACGAACCAGCGTACGGCATAGCTGTTGCTCGCCACGTCCGCCTGGCGCACTGAAAACGCAAGCCAGCGCCCGTCGGGAGAGACCGCTAAGCCGCCCACTTCGCGCAGCCGCAGCAGATCGTCGGCGCGAACCGGGCCTGCGGTCGAGGCGGGCGCCGCCGCGGGGCCGACGGCCTGCCCGAACCAGTCCATCGCAGACATGGCCGCCGCGGGCCAACCGGAGCCGGCCACGAGCGCCAGGGCGATGACCGCCGTACGCGGCCACGACCGCCGGCTGCCCGTTCCCGGCCCGGGCGTCACCACTTGCCCACGAACTCCAGGCTGACGAAACGCCCGACGATCGAGGCGTTCGTCCCGTCCCAGCGGTAGCTTTCGCGCGGCGCTTGGCCACGGACGATCTCGGGCGGCGCCTTGTCGAAAAGGTTCGTCGCGCTGAGGATCAGCCGGCTGTCGCGAAGCCCGCCCAAGCCTCCGCCGAGCTGATACGTCGCCGAGCCGTCGAAGGTGGTCCAGGACCTCACCTTCACCGGTGTCGCGGTCCGGTTGTCGAGGTAGTCGTCGGTGTAGTTCGCGTAAGCCGCGAAGCTCCACCGCTCGCCGCGCCATTGCAGGTTCGCCCGCGCCCGCAGGTCCGGCGGCGAGAAGATGGTGTCGGTGCGCTGCCGCACCGGGCTCTGCGGCTGCAGCTGGTCCTCGAACCGGATGAAGTAGTTGGCGTCGACCCCGGCGGACGCGACCCCGCCGAACAGGTCCGTTTCGTACGAGACCTGCGCCGAGAGCCCTTCGATCTCGGTCCGCGAGATGTTGCGCAGGCGCGCGTCGACAATGGCCCGCACCTGCGCCGGATTGATCGGCAGCGCGGCGCCTTGCAGCGGAATGACGTTGAAGGCGCCCGTGATCGCGGCGGTCACCTGCTCGGGCGTCGGATTGCGGGTCACCAGCACGGCCGGCGCGTTGCGGATGTCGAATGGGAAGACCGTGCCGGTGTCGGGCGGCTCGATGCGGTTCGTGTAGTCGATGCGGAAGTAGTCGAGCCCGACGCGCAGGCCCGGCAGGCGAGGCGGCTGAAAGGTGATGCCGACGTTGAAGTTTTTCGCCCGCTCCGGCTCGAGCGCAGCGCCGCTGCCGCTCAGGTAGACGATCCGCGTTGAGCCGGTGGTGTCCTGTGCGTTGGAATAGATGACGAAGAACGACTGCTGCAGGTCGATGGCGGCCGGCGCTCGGAACGACTTGGAGTAGGAGGCCCGCACGTCGAGGCCGTCGATGGGCCCCCAGGTCAGTCCCACCTTCGGCACCGTGACGGCCCCGAAGTCGCTGTAGTCCTCGTGCCGCAGCGCGCTTACGAGGTTGAGCCGCTGGCCGCCCGGCGAGAAGCCTCCTCCAAGCAGGGGGAGATCGAGTTCGGCGTAGGCCGATCGCACCTGCCGGTGGAGGGTCACCGGCGTGGTGATGCGTTGGTCGGAATCCTCTTCCCGATAGGCGACCCCGAGGGCCAGGTTCGCGCGTCCGGCGGGGAGGGTGACAGGCCGGCCGGTTACGCGCGCCTCCGCCGACCACAGCTGGTTCTCGAAGCGGCTGAGCTGGGCGCGCACCGGGACGTCGACGAGCGTCGTCGTCCGGGACGTCTCCTTCGCGAGGTTCTCGCTGAGCGTGCCCACCAGTTCCACGCGCCAGTCGGCGCTCAGATCGGCCTCCAGGGTCGCCGAGACGGCGTACTGCGCCGCCTTGGCCTGGCTGTAGAAGCGCTGGCGCGTGTCGAGGCGCGTGAAGATGCTGCCGTCGAGGGTGCGGTTCATATAGAGCCCGTCGAGCAGCAGGCGCACATTTTCCCCCAACGGCGCGGTCACCGACGCGAAGGCGGAGCTTCGCTCCGTCTCCCCGAACAGGGTCGTCGGCTCGCCGGCGGCGCGGGACCGGTCGCGCTTGCGCGCGAACAGCCGGTCCTGGTGGTAGTACTCGCCGCCCACGGCCACCTCGACACCGGCCATCGCGCCGCCTGCCGTGAGGCTGGCGACGGTCGTCTCGAGCCCTCCACCGGCGCCGCCGAACCGGGCGCGAGCTTCGACGCCGTCGATGCGCCGGCGGGTGATGATGTTGACGACGCCCGCCACCGCGTCGGCCCCGTAGACGGCCGACGCGCCGTCGGCGAGCACCTCCACCCGCTCGATGGCCGCCGCGGGGGTCAGCGACAGGTCGGGTGAGATGCCGTAGCCGATCGGGGGCACCCGATGCCCGTTGATGAGCACCAGGGTTGCGCCGGAGCCCAGGGCGCGGAGATTGGCCGAGGACTGGCCCGGCGTCGTGCGATTGGTCCGGTCGATGGTCGCCCCGCCCGCCGCCAAGGACTCCGTGTTCAGCCCGCCTGCGAAGTTGGTCGGCAGGCTCCGCAGCGCCTGGCCGGCGTCGAGGAAGCCGGCTTGCTCGAACTCCGCACGGTCGATGCGGGTCACAGGGGCCGTTCGGGCGCCGCCCCGCAGGTGCGTACCGGTGACCACGAGCTCTTCAACAAAGGCCGCCTCAGCGGACGCGTTTACGGCCGCCGCCGCGGTCTGGGGGGAGACGACGACCGCCCGCTCGATCAGCAGGGCGCCGCCGGCGCTGCGGCGCCAGGTGAGGCCGCTTCCATCCAGCAGCCGTTCCAGCGCCGCAGTGGGCTCATAGCGCCCCTGCAGGCCGGCGCTCGGCCGGCCCTGGACCACTTGATCACTGAACAGGATCTGCCGCCTCGCGGTCCGCGCATAGGCGTTGAGCGCCCCCGACAAAGGTTGGGCGGGGATGTCAAAGGCGACCGTCTGTTCCTGCGCCAGCACCGGCGGCGCCAAGATGAAGGCCGGTAAAAGCGCCCCCAGGGCGGCACCCATGAAGTATCGACACCGGAATCGGCCGCGCAGAACCATCCTGAAGCCCCCCTTTGCTGCGCTCATGACCGGCGCTCAGGGAGAGAGACGCGAGACGTCAGTCAAACCGTACGCGTCATGCAAATTTTTTCAGCCGACGGAGCGGATTTCGATCTGACCGTTACTTGAGGTTGTCTGCACCGGAAAATACGCGGTGAGCGCGTCCAGGAAGGTGGTCACGTCCCCGGCCTTGAAGGCGCCGCTCACTCGGATCGCCTCCGCCTCCGCGTCCGCCGCCACCAGCCGCCGCTCGGAATAGCGGTTCATCCGCTCCAGGACGGCTGGGAGAGGCTCATTGTCGAAGACCAGGGTTCCGCTCGACCAGGCCGACGCCTCGTCGGAAACGCGGATTCTCTGGCCGATCGCGTAGGGCGCCCGCGCAGCCGCGGTTTCCAAGGGCGTGATCAGCCGCTCGCCGGGCGTGAGCGTATCATGCGGGGCGGCCTCGTCCGGGTCGGCAGCGTCCCGCACACGCGCCGAGAACACCGACACCCGGCCTTCGAGCAGGGTGACCTGCACCCGGGACTTCAGAAGCTCGACGTCGAAGGCCGTGCCGGTGGCGACCACCACCCGGTCGCCCGCCGTGACCGAGAAGGGCCGCGTGCGGTCCTTGGCCACCTCGAAGCGCGCCTGCCCACGGTCGAGCCAGAGGTCGCGGGCGTCGTCGCGGTAGCGTACCCGAACCCGCGAGGCGGAGTCCAGCAGCACCACGGAGCCGTCCGCCAAAGTGACGGACCGCCGCTCGCCGACGGCGGTCTCATAGGCCTGCGGCTGCTGCGAGAGCCAGGCGTAGCCCCCGAGCCCGCCGAGCGCGACGGCCAAGCCGGCGGCGGCCGCGAACCGCCGGCGCGTTGTTCCCACGCCGCGACGCCGCAAGCCCTCGGCGGCTTTGAGCCGCGCTTCGCGGCCGAAGCTCACCTCCGGCAGCGCGGCGGCGGCGTCCAGCTTCGACCAGGCCGCCTGCATGCGGGACCAGGCCGCCCGGTTCTCGGGTCCCGCCGTCAGCCACGCCTCGAACGCCGGCGTTGAGCTTGCGCCCGCCTCGGTGAGGCGGACCCGCCAGTCAGCGGCCTCGGCGAGCGCGCCGAGGCTCCCGTCGGAGCCCTTGTCGGTCATGGCCTCAATCCGCGCCGAGCTGCAACAGCAGGTGCAGGGTAGTTCGTGTTATGGTCTTCTCCACCAGGCTGAGCGAGCAGCCGACCCGCGCCGCGATCTCCTTCTGCGACAGGCCATCGAAACGCCAGAGCATGTAGATCGTCTGCGTCCGCTCGCCCAACGACTCCAGGACCCGCAGCGCCGCCCGGACATCCTCCCGGCCGAGTATGACGCGCTCCGGCGTCAGAACCTCATGCTGCACTCGGTCGAGATCTTCCTCGACCAGCGACACCAGCTCGCCGCTCACCGCCCGGCGCCTCCCGCGGTCGCGCAGCAGATTCGCGGCGATCTTGAAGACGAAGCTCGCAGGGTCCTCGACCCGCTCCGCCTCGCGGACGGACAACAGCCGCAGGAACACCTGCTGGGTGAGGTCTTCGGCTTCCGAGCGGTCGCCGACGCGCTTCAGGAAAAAGCTCATCAGCGGCGCCCGGAACCGCTGGTCGGCCGCTTCGGTCTGCAGGAGGGGCGAGGCGCCTGAGGGCAAGGGTCCGGTCCGCACCGTCAATCCCCGCCACGCTGGGAGTCCGACATCGCGCCGTCAAGCAAACGCAGGTATTCGAACCACCGAAATTTACCCGTCTGCACGTAATTATACGCTAACTGTGCAACCCTGAAGCTAAACCTGCCTAGCACGCCGCCTGCTATAGTTGCATTTCCAAGCGTACAACCACCGATTACTTCAACGTGCGGAATCCCCAGTCGCCCTCTAAAGGCGAGTTTCCGTAGCGACAGCCGCAGGCCGGACGACGCCGGTCGCCAAATCTCAGCGCCCGTCACAGCTTGCTCCTGCAGCGAGCGCCTCGACCGTCAGCCGCACCGCTTTGCGCACGTCACGCGCGCCGATCTCTGCAAACGCCCGCAGCAGCGCGGCGGCGTTCTCATCGCGCAGGATCTCCATCAGGTCGGCGTCGACGGGTTTGGCGGAAACGACGTCCCCGAGCAGGGCCGACGCCGGGCATCCCAAGGCCGCGCCGATCTGCACCAGGCTCGAGGCCGGCAGACGGTTGGCGCCGCGCTCGTACTTCTGGATCTGCTGGAAACTGACCCCGAGCGCCGCGCCGAGCGTCTTCTGCGTCATTCCCAGCGCACGCCGCCGCAGCTTCACCCGTCGCCCGATCCGCCGGTCGATCATTGCGGCGACGGCCGCCCCGAGCGACCCGCCGCCACCGGCGACGGCCGGGGAGGGACGCACCGTCCCAGACTCGTAAATCTGCGCCGCCTCAGGGCGCGCCAAGGAGGAGAGACGAGGCATCTCAGCGGTCCCGCTCCCGGCCGCCCGCGTCCGACGATGATCGGACCATGCCCATACGTGCGAAGCAGGGAGCATCGCGGCCCGTGGTCCTGACGACGGGCCTCTGCCGCCGACGGCTTGCTCCACAGGCCGCCGACCGAACGTCGGCGCACCGCTTGCCCGCGAAGATTCGCACGCCCTTGCGAGGCTTGCAACGCCGGCGCGAAATCCGGCATCTCTCACCCTCAGGTCGGGATCGACCTCAGCCGCCGCCGATGCCGGAGCGTCGTCTTGAGGTCGGGCGACGGAGCCTTATCCTGGCGAAACAACGAAGGGGGGTCGTCTTGGCGCGACGTGAGATCGCCATTGTCGGCGGCGGCCCGAAGGCCGCCGCCATCGCTGCGAAGGCGTTCTGCCTGCGCGAGACCCGCACGGCCGACATCGCCGTCACCGTCTTCGAGAAGGCGCAGGCGGGCGCGAACTGGACGGGCGGCCACGGCTACACCAATGGCGATCAGCGGCTGTGCACGCCCGCCGAGCGGGACATGGGCTTCCCGTACGACCCGGGGACGTTCGGCCAGCCCGTGACCGACATGATGCTCGGCCGCTTCTCCTGGAACGCGCACCTGCTCCGCCAAGCCCCGGAGGCGCTGGCGGAATGGGTGAACCAGGGCGGGCCGCCGCCGCTGCACCGTCAGTTCGCCGCCTACGTCGCCGAGGTGCTCGCCCAGGCGCTGCCGCCGCAAGGCCTCGTCCACGGAGAGGTGACAGCGCTCGAACGCGCCCAGGGGTGGTGGTGGGTGCAGTCGGCCTCGGGCGGCGCCCGCGCCTGGCGCGGCGGGTTCGATGCCGTGGTGATCACGGGCCCGGGCCCCGCCAACGACATCTTCCCGGGCCTGAGTAGTCCCAGGCTATTCAACGGCGACAGCTTCTGGCGCTCGCTGCCTGCTGTAAGGACGCTGCTGGCCGCGGCGCCGGGCGATGACGGCGAGGTGGTGATCGCCGGCGGCGGGGGCACGGCGGCGGCGGCGGCGGCCTGGCTCGCGCAGCAGGACCTGCAGGGCCGCAGCATCATGATGGTCGCCAACCAGGCGGCGCTCTACACCCGCACCAACACCTATTTCGAGAATGCCCTGTTCAACGACGCCAACGCCTGGGCGGCGCTCAGTCCCGACGCCCAGAGGGATTTCACCAATCGTCTGACCCGCGGCGTGGTCTGGGAAGCGGTGGCGAGCACGCTGGCGCAGTGCGAAGCGCTCGAGCTGATCCCGGGGCGCGCGGTCCGTGCGGCGCTCACGCCGCCGCCGCCGCCCGCTTCGCTGCCCGCGTCCGCGCCCGCGCCGCCGCCGGCGCTGACGGTGCAGATCGCCCCTTCGAACCCGAAGATGCCCGCCTTCGCCCTTGAGGCCGACGTCCTGATCGACGCCACCGGTTTCGACCGCTGGTGGTTCCTGGGCCTGCTGCCCGCGGCGATCGAGCAGACCCTGGCGGCTCGCAAGGACCAGCTCGAGCGGCGCCTGCGCCCTGACCTGTCCCTGAGGGCCAAGGCTGCGCCGAGGCTGCACGTCCCGGGCATCTCGCAGAACGTCGGGCCGGGCTTCACCTCGCTGATGGTGCTGGGCGACATGGCCGACCGGATCCTCGAGCCCTACGCCTGACGCCACCGATTGCGCTTCAAGGCGTTCATATGTACATATGAATGCGTAAGGAGACCTGTCATGGCCAAACGGCCCACCGGCGACGCGAAGATGGTGCTCCGCACCGTCTACCTCCCGCTCGACCTCGACCGCGACCTGCGTGGCATCGCCTTCCGTGAAGAGCGAAGCAAGGGCGACCTGATGCGCGACCTCCTCGTCGAGGCGCTCGAGCAGCGGCGTAAGGCCGGGCAACAGACCTTCGCGCAGCGGGCTCCCGTGGCGATCGAGCAGATGAGCGCCATCGAGGTCCGGGCCGAGCCACCCGTCACGCCGCGCCATGCTGTGAAGACTAAGGCCAAGAGCACGGCCGCAAGCGACACCACGGGCAATCCCAAGCCGAAGACCACTCCCAAGGCGGGCGGGGCAGGGGCCAAGCGCGCCCGGCCCCGGGCAGCGGCCGCCCCGCAACCGCTCCGCGCGGCCGTCTAGGCGCGGGCGCGGAGCACCGGCCCCCGACGTTCGACCCACTGCGCCACAATCGTCGACGTCGGCCCGCGATGGCCGCGTCGCCGGCCTGACTGTCCCTGCGCCCCCAAGTCCGGACCCCAGAGCCGGCGGCGGGCTGGCCCGCCGCCTTGCAACGCCCGCGCGAACAGACGACTCTTTCATCCGTGAAGGCGAATCTGGACCATCTGCCCGACAGCAAGCGCCGCGAACTCGCGCGCGTCGTGCAGATCCTGTTCGCCGAATTCGAGGACGCCATCGCGGCCAAGCAGGCCTCTTCCGCCAAGATGGGCCGCATCCTCAAGGTCATCCTGTTCGGCAGCTACGCCCGCACCGATTGGGTCGAGGACCGCGCCAGCGGCTACCGCTCGGACTACGACCTGCTGGTCATCGTCAACGACGAGACGCTCACCGACGTCGTCGACTACTGGGCCAAGGCCGACGAGCACCTGCTCCGCGAGTACGAGACCACCCACACCCTCTCGGCGCCGGCCCACTTCATCGTCCACGCCCTCTCAGACGTGAACCAGCAGCTCAGCAACGGCCGCCCGTTCTTCACCGACCTCGTCCGCGACGGCGTCATCCTCTACGAAGCCGACGACGACCCCCTCGCCAAGCCCCGTCAGCTGTCCCCCAAGGAAGCTCGAAAGGAGGCACAGGCGAACTTCGATCAGTGGTTCGAGAGTGCTTCCAATTTCCTACGAGGAGCGGGTCGATTCATCGACGATGGTGCCAATAAGGAGGCGGCGTTTCTGCTTCACCAAGCGACGGAGCGCCTCTACCACTGTCTCTTGCTCACGCTGACCCTGTACAGCCCGAAGTCCCACAAGCTGAACTTCCTTCGTGCTCAGGCTGAGCGGCTTGCCCCAGAGCTGATCGAAGCCTGGCCGAGGACGACGAGACCTGAGCAACGCTGCTGGGAGCTACTACGGCGCGCGTACGTCGATGCGCGGTACTCGCCGCACTACAGCATCAGCTCCGAGGAATTGAGCTGGCTGGCCGTGCGGATCGGGGACCTGCAGGCGCGGGTGAGGGCGGTTTGTGAGGAGCGGCTGAACGTCGGCAACTGACTCTTAGCTGACCTTTGAAGGGTCGGCTCCTGGAGCTAGGCCGTGACCGATGTGTCCGAGGTGCAGCTCGATGGTGCAGTCCTGTGGATTCCACGTCCCGCAGTCGTTCCTCCAAACTGATCCTAAAAGGCTCCTCGCCCGCCCGCTCTCGCACGACATGGCAGGCCCTCCTTGCCGCGGCTACTTCTTTACCCGGCGGGTTCGGTCGGTGTGGCTCCAAGCTGGTCGCAGCCCGCGAGGAGGCGCTCCGCGAAGGCGCGCGATGCGTCCGCGACGAAGTCAAGCGTGATGAGCCAAATCCAAGCCGCCAATCCCAGCAACAGCAGCCCTTGCACGGCGGCTCCCGCCCAATAGCGGTGATCTGGCGCGTCGTGCCGCGCCCAAAGGAAATATGTGTTGAGCGCAAGCGCGCCGATCACGGCGCAGAGTGCGGCCGGCTTCAGGCCCCAAAGATTTCGCCGGAAGCCGTATGAGATGTTCTCCTGCGGGAGCAGCGGGAATAGCTTCGGCTGGCGCTTGGACGCGGCCAGCAGCCACGACGCGCAGGCTCGGAATCGCGCGAGCGCCTCCTGCGGCTGGTCCGCCTCTTCAGCCGCAGTCGGGATGTCCAGCCCGTTGGCCCGAAGCGCGTCGTGGTAGCGCCGCTTGGTCAAGGGATCGATGGACGGGTCGGCGTGGGTCAGGAGCGTCGCCGTGGTCTCCGGTCCAAGCGGCGTCGAGGAAATCGCCTGGAGATGGCGGCCCCGCCTACGAGCGATTTCGGCGAGGAGCGCGGTTAGGCCGCAAGTCGTCACGATGCCGGCAAGCGCGCCCAGGATCGTCCAGACCTCCGGCATCCAGACGGCGGGGACGACGAGGAGCGGCAGAGCCGCGACGAGCGCTGGTCGAAGGCGCGCCTGCAGGTCGTAGCCGACCTCAGCAACGCGGAAGGCGCCAAGCGCTTCTGGACCGACCCGATCGCCCAGACGATCCCCTACGGCCGTGGCTTCTTCTACCTGCTCAACACCGACGCGGCGATCCGCAGGGCCAGCGGCGGCCGCCGCAGCCTGGACGACGTCGTCAAGGCCATGCGCCGTCGCGACGTGGGCGGCCAGACCTATGGCCTGGCCGACTGGCTGGCGCTCGTGGGCGCTGAGATCGGCCCCGACCGCGCCAACGCCGACTACGAGCGGATGGCGACGGGCGGGCTGTTGATCCCCGCCGACCGCTTCGCGCCGTGCTTCGACGTCGTGCCGCGCGAGAGCCATGCCTTCCAGCTCGGCTTCGCCCGGGCTTCGCTCAACGACGACCGCATCGTGCGCGACCTGCAGCCCGGCTCGGCCGCAGCCCAGGCCGGGCTCCGGGACGGCGACGTCCTGATCGAGGTCGGCGATGTCGACGCCGCGCGCAAGGACCAGGCGACGACGCTCCGCCTGACCTACCGCCGGGGCTCCGAGACGAAGACGATCACCTACCTGCCGCGTGGACCGGCGCGCGAAGGTTACGGCTTCGCCCGCGACGCGGCGGCTCCGCCTGCATCCTGCCAGTTCTGACGACGGACCTCCGATGACCGCCCAGCTCCGCCACAGCGTACGCCTGATCGATCTCGTCATGCTGGGGGCGGGCACCGCCATCGGCGCGGCCATCTTCACGGTCCTGGGGCCCGCGGCGAAGGTGGGCGGCTACGGCGTGCTGATCGCCACGGCGCTCGCGGCGCTGCCGATGGGCCTCTTCGCCCTGGTCTACGCCTACCTGTCGTCCACCGCGCCGCGCACCGCCGCCTCGTTCGAATGGCAGCGGCAGTTCACCAGCCCGACGCTGGCCTTCGCCATCGTCTGGATGCGCGTGCTGTCGAACGCGGTGGTGATGATCGTCCTGGCGCGCGTGCTCATCAACTATCTGTCGATGGTCCTGCCGCTGCCGCCGATCCCCGCCATCCTCGGCGTCTTCGTGCTGAACTACGTCGGCGTGGCGGTCGCGGCGCGGGCCCAGACCATCCTCATGGTAGTGCTGCTGGGCGCCCTGGCCATCTTCGTCTTCGCCGCAGCGCCGGAGTTTGAGCCGCAGCTCTTCGTCCAGGCGGCCGAAGGCGGCCTTCTGCCGATCCTCGCCGCCCTGCCGCTGATGATCCAGCTCTTCCTCGGCATCGAAACCGCCACAGAGGTGGGCGAGGAGGTGGCTGACGCCAAGCGCGTCGTGCCGCTCGGCATGGCGGGCGCGCTGGCGCTTACCGTCGTTGTCTACCTGACTGTCACTTTCGCGGCGATGAGCCTGCTCCCGCCCGAGGCCCTGGCCGCCAGCAAGGCGCCGCTGCTGGACGCCGCCAAGGTCGCCCTCGGCCCCGTCGCCACCCCGCTCATCGTCACCGCCGCCGCATTCGCGCTGGTGAAGTCGATGAACGCGGTCTTCCTCGTCTATTCGCGGTTCCTGTTCGCCATGGCCCGCGCCGACGTCCTGCCGACGCCGCTTGGCCGCATTCATCCGAAGTTCGGCACGCCGCACGTGGCGACGATCGTCGCCTTTGTCGCCTGCGTCGCGGCGGTCTTCCTCCCGGACAGCCTGCTGTTCCTGCTTCTCGCGGTGAACGTGCCCACGATGATGAAGTACATGGGCACCTGCCTGGCGGCCTTTAATGTCGCCCGCGCGCATCCGGAGGTGCACGCCGAGGCCCGCCTAAGGTTCGCCCGCACGACAGTAATGTGGCTCTCGGGGCTTGGTGTTCTCGCGGCCGTTGTGATCGCACTCCTGGGACTGGGCACTGACCCGAGGCCGTATGGCCTCCTGCTGGCCTGGCTGATCGTTGGCCTGACGTGGCTTACCTGGCGACGGCGACGGAGCGCTGGAGCTGCAGACGTCGTTTCCTGAGCCCGAACGCGCCACCAAACGGTAGGCCGTGCTTTAGGGGAGTCCTCGGGTCGAAGCGCTCTCGTGAGGCGCAAGCCTCCAGGGTCGAAAGCTCGGCTGGCGGCAGAGGTGGCAGTGAAGCAGCGGAACGTCCGCTTCTGACCCGGCTGCCCATGTCTGCTCCTGGCGCGGAGCCGACCTCCGTCTTGGCGCTCGATCGGACGGTGGTCTAATCAAGCTTCCCTTGAAAGCCTGCGGCATCCACCGGTCCTTCGAACGCGATGAATAGGGTACACGCCGCACCGTCCCTGCAGTCCGCCTCATGCGGCAATCCGGCGGGCCCGAAGGCGTACATGCCGGGTGTTAAAGTCACGGCTGGGGCCCCGCTGTATCTCACCGTCAACGCGCCGGTCACCAGGATCATCCGCTCGGCCGAAGTATGGGTGTGCGCCGGTAGCCGTTGACCGCCCCTCACGCGAAGAAAGACGTCGGCATTGGGCTTCGCGGGGTCTCCGTGCAGCACAGCGATCTCGCATCCTGCCGGGAAGATCGCAGGACACGGTCCCCATTTCAGCGTGGGATCGGTCGCCGAGATCGCCAACGGCGTCTCGATCGCGGGTGCTGACAATGCGGCCGTCGCGGGCGCGGCCAGCGCCGCCGCCACCGCTATAGCTCGAAAGATGACGTTCATCGGCCGGTCTCCTGACTGGCGGCCATTCTACAAACCACGCGCCAGGAGCACCTGACCAAAGACTGAACCACGAGCTACATATCCGATGGCGCCTCGCGGGGGGGCGGCGGCGTGGCTGAACGTCCGCGTCCGGCGTGAGTCTCAACTTCTGCTCCTGGGGCGTTGCAGAACTGCCTCAAGTGACGGCGAAGCGGGACGGTCTTACTGGCCTTCCGCGCAGAAGCGCCGACCCAAGGCGCCAGGCGAGAAGCGGCTGGTTGCGCTCGGTCGCGCACAGAGAGGCGCCCCCGGCGGTCGAGGTCCTGGCCTCCGATCACCTTGGCGCGTTCCCGCAGCGAGTAAAGAGGCGCGGCGGCTCGAAAAAGGTTGTGCAGGGGCGTTGCTGGACGGCGCCGAGAGCGGCTAGTCGGCTTGCCCGCCGGCGAGTTCGCGGGCCGTGAACAGGGCTTTCAGGTCCTGCAGCAGCGCCATCGACTCGTCGATCAATCTCGAGTCCCGTTTGAACATCCGCTCGATGGTAAGGCCGCGGATCGCGGCGGCGCTGAGCTGTGAGAAGCGGTCGATCGCATTGTCGTCCGTGATGCCGGCGCGACGGCCGAGAACACGCATGCCCTCCCACTGCATGGCCTGGATCTGCGCGAACAGGTCCGGGAGGCGATCGCCGAGGAGGCGGTCGCTGCGGGCGGCCACCATGATCTCGGTCACCGCCACCCCCGAGGGCTCGCTCCAGGCGCGCCAGGTCAGTTCGGTCATCGCGATGAAGCGCTCGCGACCCTTGGGGTAGGCCTTCAACGCTTGGGTGTAGAACGCCTGCTGCTGGGCGATGACATCCTCCACCAGCGCCAGGACCAGGTCCACCTTCGTCGGAAAGTGGTGGAGCAGGGCGCCGCGGCTCACGCCGGCGGCTTCCGCGATCATGTTCGTCGTGGTCGCCGTGTAGCCGAACTCGAACAGGCAGGCGATGGCGGCGTCGATCACCTTGCGACGCGTAGTCGCCGTCCGCTCGGTGTTGGAGCGACGGGCGGCGCGCGGCGCGGCAGCAGCGGCGGTCATCTCAGTCCTTCATCCCCACACCGGCGTTCGCCAACCTACGATGGCCGAGGAGGGTGGCAAGGGGGGCATCCGTAACATGTCAGCGGTGAAAAACAAGCAGGCTTGACGGTTTGTTATTTCGCGGCGACGTTGGTCTCAACACAGCCCGGCTCAGCCGGCGACAGGGAGGGACTGCGATGATCCGGATGCGCCGCGCGCTGCTTTGCGCCACCACTTCGATGGCCTGCCTCGCGGCGGGCGCGGCCTGGGCTCAGGCCGCGGCGCCGAGCGAGGAGTCGCAAGAAGTCGAGGCCATCGTCGTCACCGGCTCGCGGATCGCCCGCCAGGACTACGCCGCGGAGAGCCCCGTGCTCACCGTCGGCGCCGAAGCCATCCAGGCGGCGGGGCCGGCCTCGGTGGAGCAGACGCTCAACACCCTGCCGCAGTTCGCCGCCACCTCCGGCGCCAGCAGCGCCAACACCGCGCTGGGCGGCCGCGCCAACGCCAACCTTCGCGGCCTCGGCATCGCCCGGACCCTGGTCCTGCTGGACGGCCGGCGCATGCAGCCCTCGGACCCGCTGGGCGCCATCGACCTGAACACCATCTCGACGGCGCTGGTTTCGAACGTCGAGGTGATCACCGGCGGCGCCTCGGCGGTCTACGGCTCGGACGCCATCGCCGGGGTCGTGAACTTCAAGTTGAAGCGCAACTTCCGCGGCCTGGAGCTGGACGCCCAATACGGTGAGACCGAGCGCGGCGACGGCCAGACGTTGGAGCTGGCGGCGACCATGGGCGGCCAGTTCGCGGACGACCGCGGCTCGGCCGTGCTGTCGGTGGCCTATATGGACCGCTCGCATGTGGAGCGGGGCGGTCGCCCGTTCTTCAAGGACGGCGGCATTGCCGCGGTGCTGCCCAGCGGCACGATCATCACCGAGGCCAACAATCTGCCGTCGCAGGCGGCCATCAATGCGGTGTTTCGGCAGTACGGCGTCACCGGCAACGTTCCCACCGGCAGCCGCTACAGCGTCAACCCGGACCGCACGCTGTTCACCACCACGACTCCCATCAACAACTTCCGTTGGCCGGAGAGCGAGCCCTACATCATCATCAACGGCCAGGTCGGCAATCCGACGGGGGAGGCGTCACCGCTGCAGCAACCGCTGGAACGCCTGGTGGTCTTCACGCGGGGCGATTACGAGCTGACGGAGGGGCTGCGGGCCTACGGCCAGTTCAACTACACGCACTACACGGCCAACGTTCAGCGCTATGGCGTCAATTCGGCGACGGTGCGCGACGTCTATATCCCGGTGACCAACCCGTTCCTCCCGGCCGACCTGCGGGCCATCATGGCGTCGCGCGCGCGGCCCAACGAGCCGCTGCTGATCTACTTCAACCAGGGCCGGTTCGTCCGCGAGGCGTACGAGCAGACCTACAACGTGGGCCAGGTGCTGGGGGGGCTGACCGGCGAGCTGTCGGCCCTCGACGGCAGCTGGGACGTCTACGCCTCGTACGGCCGCACGGAACAGGCGCAGACGCGGCAGGGCTACCTGGACCGCGCGTCCTACCTATCCCTGGTCAACGCCCCGGACGGGGGTGTCTCGATCTGTGCGGGCGGCCTCAACCCCCTGGCGCTCGCGCCGCCTTCGGCCGAGTGCCTGAAGTACCTCATCCGCGACATCCACGAGACCACCACCTTCGAGCAGCAGGTGGTGGAGGGCACGCTGCAGGGCCGCCTCTTCACCCTGCCGGCCGGCGACCTGCGGTTTGCTGCGGGCGCCAGCTACCGCAAGAACAGCTACGACTTCAATCCGGACGCCCAGCGCGTCGCCGCCTCGGTGCTGGGCGTGGCGCTGACCAACCCCACCGAGGGTTCGGTGACCGCCAAGGAACTGTTCGCCGAACTGCTGATCCCGGTGCTGAAGGACCTGCCGTTCGTGCAGACCCTCGACCTGGACCTGGCCTACCGCTACTCGCACTACGACACGGTCGGCGGCGTCCACACCTACAAGGCCAGCGGCGACTGGGAGATCACCGACTGGCTCCGGGCCCGCGGCGGATACCAGCGCGCGATCCGCGCCCCGGCGGTCGGCGAGCTGTTCCAGCCGAACGAGCAGGCCTCGGCGACGGTCGGCCGCACGGCGGCGGGCCAGGGCGACCCCTGCGACATCACCAGCGTCTATCGGACGGGGGCGAACGCGGCCCAGGTGCGGGCGCTGTGCATCGCCAACGGCGTACCCGCCACCGTCATCGACCAGCATCGCTTCACGGGCAGCGCCGTCTCGGCCTTTGTCTCGGGCAACCGCGACCTGACGGAGGAGACCGCCGACACCTACACCGCCGGCCTGGTCTTCCGCCCGGGCATCGACGCGCCGTTCCTGCGCGGCCTCCAGGCCTCGGTGGACTACTATGACATCAGCATCAAGGACGCGATCGGCCTGATCACCGGCGACGTCATCGTGCGCCGCTGCTTCAACGGCGACGGGTCGAACCCGAGCTACGATCCGACGAACTACTATTGCGGCCTGATCAACCGCAGCCCCTCGGGCGCCTTCGCCACCATGACCACGCCGCTGCTGAACCTGGCCGGGTACAAGACCTCGGGGCTGGACTTCCAGGTGGACGCCACGGCCCGGGCCGACGATTTCGGCCTGGACGAGCGCTTCGGCGAGCTCAGCGTCAACTTCGTGCTGTCTTGGATGGACACCTACAAGATCCAGAGCCTGGCCGGCGCCGACTACTTCGACTACGCCGGCACCATCGGCAACGCCCAGATCAGCGCCGACGCCATCTCACATCCGGAGTGGAAGGCGACCACCACCTTCACCTATCGCAACGGGGACGCCTCGCTTGCACTGCGCTGGCGCTGGATCGACGCGATGGAGAATTCCGGCAACGTCGGCGCCGCCTCGGCGACCGCGCCTGGCGTGAAGTCCCGCAGTTACTTCGATCTCAACGGCCGCTACGGCCTGCGTGAGAACGTGGAGTTCCGCGCCGGCGTCCTGAACCTGGGCGACACCGCGCCTCCCGAATGGACGGGCGAGGGCGCCACCGACTTCGCCATCTACGACGTGCTCGGCCGGCGCTTCTACGCCGGCGTCAACATCAAGTTCTAGAGGACACCTATACACATGGATCGTCGCGGGCTCCTCCTCAGCCTGGCCGCAGGTTCCGCGGCGTCCCTGGCGTTCGGCGGCCGCGGCCTGGCCGCCGAACGCGACCTGTTTCCGGTCGTGGAAACCGCCGACGGCAAGTTGCGCGGCCTGATGTCGGGCGGCGTGGCGGTGTTCAAGGGCGTACCCTACGGCGCAAGCACCGCAGGCCCCAACCGCTTCCGCCCCCCGCAGCCGGTGACGCCCTGGGCCGGCGTCCGGGATGCGCTGGACTACGGCAACATCGCCCCCCAGGTGCCCGGCGATCGCCGCCGCGCCTACGCCGACCTGATCCTCAATGACGTCCAGCCGGGCGGCATGGGTGAGGACTGCCTGGTCCTGAACCTCTGGGCGCCGGTGCTGGGGGACAACCGCAAGCGCCCGGTGCTGGTGCGCTTCCACGGCGGCGGCTTCTATGGCGGGTCCAGCAATTCCCCCGGCAGCGACGGCGAGATGCTGGCCAGGTTCGGCGACTGCGTGGTCATCACCGTCAACCACCGCCTCAGCGCCTTCGGCTACCTCTATCTGGGCGACGACGGTGAGTTCGCCGATTCCGGCTCGGCTGGGATGCAGGACCTGACGGCGGCGCTGACTTGGGTGAGGCGCAATGTGGCGGCGTTCGGGGGCGATCCCGGGCGGGTGCTGATCTTCGGGCAGTCTGGCGGCGGAGCCAAGGTGGCCCACCTTCTGGCCATGCCCGGGGCCAAGGGCCTGTTCCACGCCGGCGGCGTCATGAGCGGCGCCCGCCTCGTGGCCCAGGACCGAGAAGAGGCCGCCGAGATCTCGTCCAAGCTACTGAAGCAGCTGGGCCTGCGCCGCGATCAGATCCGTAAACTGCAGGCCGTGCCGTTCTCCACCCTGCTGGCCGCCCAGGCCGACCTGGAAGCCGCCGACCGGGCCAAGGGCGAGGCTCCCCGTTCGTTCTCGCCGGTGCTGGGCCAGGCGATCCCGCGCCATCCGTTCGAGCCCGACTCCCCGGCGATATCCGCCCATGTGCCGATCATCGTCAGCAGCACGCTGGACGAGCGGACCTACCGCGAGAGCAACTTCAATACCGACTGGGCCGGGGTCGAACAGCGCCTGCGCGCCGTCGTCGGCGCCGATGCACCCAAGGTGCTGGCCGCCTATCGGGACGACGATCCCAAGGCGACGCCGTTCCTCGTGCAGGCCCGGTTCATCACCGACCGCACCTTCCGCCGCAACGCGACCCTCCTAGCGAGCCGCAAGGCCCAGGCCGGCGGGGCCAAGGTCTACAGCTACCTCTGGGAGCATCCGGCGGCGGCCTATGGCGGGCGCTATGGCGCGACGCACGGCGCCGACGTGGCCTACGCCATGGCTGACATCCGCATGCCGATGGCCGGTCTGACGGCTCAGAACCGCCGGCTGGCCGACGAGCTGGCCGGCGCCTGGGTGGCGATGGCCGCCACGGGCGATCCCAACAATCCGAGGACCCCGGCCTGGCCCGCTTACGACGCCCGTCGCCGGGCCACGATGGTGTTCGGCGAAACTACCCGGGTGGTCGAGGACCCTCGGGCCCGCTTCCGCGAGATGTGGGACCACTACGCCGCCGACGACAACGACGACGCCTGAACGAACCGGCACCGCGCATACGGAGATGACGAAATGACTCTGATCGCTGCTCCCTTCGACCGTCGGTGCCTGCTGATCGGCGCGGGCGCCGCCTGGCTCGCGGCCGGCCCCGCCTTGGCGCGGGGGCCAGGTCCCGTCGTCGAGACCGAGGCGGGCAAGGTCCGCGGGGTCGAGGCGACCAACGGCGTCAAGATCTTCAAGGCCATTCCGTACGGAGACCACACCGGCGGCGCCAACCGCTTCCTGCCGCCAAGGCCGCCGAAGCCCTGGAGCGGCGTCCGAGACTGCCTGGCGTACGGTCCGCAGGCGCCTCAGAACGACGGGAACCCGCGGGTGATCGCGCCGGCCAAGTACCCGTACCTCTATGGTGAGCGGAACGAGCCGCAGAGCGAGGACTGCCTGATCCTGAACGTCTGGACGCCCGCCCTCGACGGCAGGAAGCGGCCGGTGATGTTCTGGATCCATGGCGGCGGCTTCAGCATCGGCTCGGGCGCCTCGCGCTGGTACGACGGCACGAACATCTGCCGGAAACAGGACGTCGTCGTGGTGACCATCAACCACCGGCTGAACGTGTTCGCCTATTCGCACCTGGGCGCGTTCGACCCAAGGTTCGCCGACAGCTCCAACACCGGCACGCTGGACTGCATCGCGGCGCTGAAATGGGTGCGCAACAACATCGAGCGGTTCGGCGGCGATCCGCAGCGGATCCTGGTGCACGGCGAAAGCGGCGGCGGCCGCAAGACCACCATGATCCTCTCCACCACCCCGGCCCAGGGCCTGTACCAGCGCGCGGCCATCCAGAGCGGCGCCCAGCTGCGGGTCGACAGCCAGGACACGGGGGCGGAGAAGATGCGCCGCCTGCTGCGGATCCTCGGCATCCCGACCTCGGACGTCGCCCGGCTGCAGCACGTGCCGCTCAAGACCCTGCAGGCCGCCCATGTGAAGGCGATCGGCGGGGCGCAGTGGATGCCGGTGGCCGGGACGCCGAGCCTCCCCGACCACCCGTTCGACGGCAAGGCTCCGGCCATGTCGCGCAACATCCCGGTGATCGTCGGCACGAATCGCACGGAACAATCGGGCTTCCTCGGCCGCGACGAGGCCATGGACACCCTCGACGACGCGGGGCTGGTCCGCCGTCTCGACGCCATCGTCCAGGCCGGCGAGGGGCAGAAGCTGTTCGACAGCTACAAGCGCGTCTACCCCGGCCGTTCGAACGCTGAGCTGCTTTATATGGCGGCGAGCGACCGCAGCTACTTCCTGGACGCCACCATTCTGGGGGGGCTGAAGGCCGACGACGGCGGCGCGAAGACCTACGCCTACAGCTTCAACCGCGAGACGCCCGTGGCGGGCGGACGCTTCTTCGCTCCCCACGCCGAGGAGATCCCCTTCGTGTTTGACAGCCTGGCGCTGGCGCCGGTCATGGTGGGGCCCGTGACGCCCAAGGCTCAGAAGCTTGCGGACCAGGTCTCGGCGCTGTGGGCCAATTTCGCGCGCACCGGCGTACCGTCCGCCCCCGGCATGCCCGAGTGGACGCCGTACGACACCCGCAGCCGGCCGACGCTGGAGATCGACTACCAGAGCCGCATGACCGCTGATCCCCGAAGCGAGCATCGCAAGCTGATGCTGTCCTACGGCTCGCAGCAGGAGGCCAACGGCCGCGACGTCACAGGCGCACGGCGCTCCTCGCGGCCGCGATAAGCGAGCGGTTCGACCTGGAGGTTCGCCGTTGAGGGCTGCCAAGCCACCGCCTAGCCTTCAGGCCCGCACCCCCACGTCCGCTTCAAGGGAGATGTGAATGTCCGCTCCTGGCGCTTAGCTGAAGAATCGCTGGTTTCGCTGGGAGGGTTCGCGCCGGACCTCCGCGCCTCGTCCGAAGCCGACCAACTACACCCGCACCATCCGCTTGCCGCGGTTCTCGCCGTGCAGGAGGCCCACCAGGGCCTGGGGCAGGTTCTCAAGGCCGTCGATGACGTCCTCCTGGACCTTGAGCTTGCCCTCGGCGAGCCAACCCTGCAGCTCGGCCAGCGCCTCGTCGTTCCGGGCGGCGAAGTCCATCACCACGAAGCCGCGCAGGCTGAGCCGCTTGGTGACGATGAGGCCGGGCACGCCGCGGGGCCCGTGCCGCGGCGCGTCGCCGTCGTACTGCGAAACCGCCCCGCAGCAGGCGATGCGGCCGAAGTTCTTCATGCCGAATAGGCAGGCCTCGAACACGTCGCCGCCGACGTTGTCGAAATAGACGTCGATGCCCTCGGGGCAGGCCTCGCGGAGCTGCTTCTTGAAGTCGCCGGCCTTGTAGTCGACGGCGGCGTCGAACCCGAGCTCGTCCACCAGCCAGCGGCCCTTCTCCGCGCCGCCAGCGATGCCCACGACGCGGCAGCCCTTGATCTTGGCGATCTGCCCCACGATCGAGCCGACCGAACCCGCCGCCGCCGAAACCACGACGGTCTCACCGGCTTTCGGCTGGCCGCACTCCAGCAGGCCGAAATAGGCCGTCAGCCCCGCCACGCCATAGACGCTGAGCAGGTGCGTCATGGGTTCGAGCTTCGGCAGCTTCGTGAGGGCCTTGGCCGGCAGCGCCGCATAGTCCTGCCAGCCCGTATCGGCGAAGACCAGATCGCCCACCGCCAGGTTCGGCGCATTGCTCTCGACCACCTCGGCCAGCGCCCCGCCCGCCATGACGTCGCCGGCCTGCAGCGCCGAGCGGTAGGTCGCGCCCTGCATCCAGGCGCGGTTCGCCGCGTCCAGCGAGATGTAGCGGGTCTTCAGCAACACCTGGCCCTCGGCCACGCTCGGCCGCTGGCCTTCCGTCAGGCGGAAGTGATCCGCGGTGAGCGAGCCCTGCGGCAGCTGGTCCAGCACGATCTGGCGGTTCACGTCGGGCATCGTCGCCTCCCTAGGGTGTAGTGGACCGGGCCTGGTAGGCGGCGAGCCGCGCCTTCGCATCCGCCTCCAGGTCCGCGTAGAACAGGTTGAAGTCGGGCGCCCGGCGCCGGTCGGTCCAGGAGCCGCTCTTCCGCAGCGACGCGGACTTCGCCTTGCTGACATGCAGCACGCCATCCTCGCAGCGCGCGCTTACCTGGCGGGCCAGGAACGCCGGTCGGGCGCCCCACTCGAGCCCCGTCGCGTTCGCCGCGCCAAGGTGCAGCCTCACGGGCGCCGGCGTCTCGGTCACCGCGCCCAGCACCGGGTTGAAGCACAGCGCCGGCCGGGGCGTGAGATTCACCAGGTCGCCACGGTCGTTCCAGACCAGCGCCCGGTCGAGCCGGCCCTTGGCGGCGTCGAAGGCGCCCTCCTCCACCCGCGTCCAGGCGGCGAGACAGCCGGTCTGACCGCGCTCGACGCACGGCGGGATCGGCGGGCGGTCGGCCGGCGCCACGGTGTCGATGAGATAGGCCGTCACGAGTCGCGAGCGGAGCAGCGGATCGCGGGCGATCTCTTCCTCGAGCAAGCGCAGGCCCAGCGTCCCGCCCTGCTCCACCCCCACCAGGATGAACGGCCGCCCGCCATTGTCGTGCTGGAGATAGGTCCGGAACGCCTCGGCCACGTCGCCATAGGCGAACCGGCGCGCCTCGCGTGCGTCCTCGCGCAGGGTCAGGAGGCTGTAGAGGCTGGCCTGTCGATACCTAGGCGCATAGACGCGAGCCAGGCTGACGAACGGCCCGACATAGTTCGGCGCCATGGTCTCGCGGAACGCTTCCGCCGTCTCAGCGTCGTCGATCGGGGCGTTCCAATGCCGGCCGCCCTTGTAAGTTGTGGGCGCGATGAAGAAGACATCCGCCGCGGCGTCGGCGGGCCCCTTCGGCCGCAGCGACCAGGCCTCGGCCCGCGCGTAGTCCGGCGCCGGCGGCGGCTGGTAGGTCTGGAACGGGGCTTTGGGGTCGAGCGCCGTCTGCTGCAGGTCGCCCCAGTAAACGCCCACCGTGGCGCCCACCAGCAGCACGATCCCGACCAGCAGGACCGTGAGCCACCGGCGGCGGCGCGGCTGGGCCTCGCTCATCGCCTACCGGTACGGATCGGGCTGGCTGAGATAGCCGCCGACGTAGTCGCTGATGCCCTCTTCCAGCGACGTCATCTTCTGCGGATAGCCGGCCTGGAACAGCCGCTCCATCCGGGCCTCGGTGAAGTACTGGTACTTGTCGCGGATCGCCGGCGGCATGGGCGTATATTCGATCTGCGCCGGTTTGCCGGCCGCCTCGAAGACGTTGCGCGCCATGTCCTCGAACGTCCGCGCCTGGCCGCTGCCCAGGTTGAAGATGCCGTTCACCTGCGGGTTGTCCAGCAGCCAGCGGGTCACGTCGGCGGCGTCGCGCACATAGACGAAGTCGCGCTTCTGGCCGCCGTCCGGCACGTCGGCGCGGTAGCTCTTGAACAGCTGCACGCTCTGGCCGGCGCGCACATGCGGCCAGATCTGCGCAGCCACGGACTTCATCGAGTGCTTGTGCTCCTCGTTGGGCCCGTAGACGTTGAAGAACTTCAGGCCCACCCACTGCGGCGGGGCATAGTCCCGGGCCGCCTGGCGGGCGGCAAAGACGTCGAACAGCGCCTTCGACCAGCCGTAGGTGTTCAGCGGCCGAAGCCTCGCCAGCGCCTCGAAGTCGTTGTCGTCCGCAAAGCCATGCTCGCCCGCGCCGTAGGTCGCCGCCGAACTCGCATACACCAGCCTGCGCTGGCGGTCGGCGCACCAGCGGAACAGGTCGCGGCTGAGCGTGAAGTTCGAGTGGATGATCTTGTCGGCGTCCGGCTCGGTCGTCGACGAGATCGCGCCCATGTGGACGACCATCTCGACGTCCCGCCAGCGCTTCTCCAGCCAGTCGAACATGTCTTCGGGCGCCACGAAGTCGCCGATGGGATGCTTGGCGATGTTGCGCCACTTGCCGAGTTCGGCCTCGCGCAGGCGGTCGCAGACCACCACGTCAAGGTCGCGGTCCTCGGCGAGCTTGGCCACGATGTTCGAGCCGATGAAGCCCGCCCCGCCGGTCACGAAGACGATCTTGCGGGTCATGTCGGTTCTTTCTTCATGCGGGCGATGGCCGCCGTCGTCGAATAACCGTCCACCAGCGCGGCCAGCTTCACCTCGCCGCCCCAGGACTTCACCTGCTCGCCCCCGACGACCTGGTCTTCGGAATAGTCCGCCCCCTTGATCAGCACGTCAGGCCGGGCGGCCTCGATCAACTTCAGCGGCGTCAGGTCCTCGAACGGAGCCACCAAGTCGACGCTCTGCAGGCCGGCCAGCACCAGGGCGCGGCCCTCCAGGTCGTTCACCGGCCGCCCCTCGCCCTTCAGCGCCTTCACCGAGGCGTCGGAATTCAGGCCGACGATCAGCCGGTCGCACCAGGCCTTGGCCTGCGTCAGATAGGCCACGTGCCCGCGATGCAGCACGTCGAAGCAGCCGTTGGTGAAGCCGACGCGCAGGCCTTGAGCGCGCCAGCGGGCGACCTCCTCGACCATCCGCTGGGGGGTGGCGATCTTGGCCTCGGCCGGCGCCATGTGGGCGGTCAGCACCGCCTCGATCAGTTCGTCCGGGCTCACCGTCGCGGTGCCGGCCTTGCCGACCGCCACGCCGGAGGCCAGCTGCGCGAAGGCGATGGCCGTCTCTAGCGCGGCGTCCGCGGCCAAAGCCAGGCCCAGCGCCGCCAGCGCGGTGTCGCCCGCCCCCGAGGCGTCAAACACTTCCCGGGCGACGGTCGCGAAGTGCCGCACCGGCTCGCCGCGTAGGGCGAGCGACACGCCCTTGCCGCCCCGGGTGACCAGCACCCCTTTGGCTGGCCACAGCTCCAGCGCTCGAGCGAGGGCGGCCTCGACCTGGGCGTCGGTTTCGGCAGGCATGTCGGTGGCGTGCGACAGCTCCAGCGCGTTCGGCTTGATCAGGTCCACCTCGCCGTAGCGGGCGAAGGACCTGGCCTTGGAATCCACCACCACCTTGGCGCCGGTCTCGGCCGCAGCCTCGCGGCAGGCGGCGATCACCGCGTCGGTGACCACGCCCTTGCCGTAGTCGGACAGCAGGATGACGCCCGCGCCCTTCGCGGCGTCGCGGATGGTCCGGGCAAGGCGCTGTTCGCACTCCCCGGCGACCGGTCGGCTTTCCTCAAGATCGACCCGCAGCAGCTGCTGGCCGCCGGAAACGAACCGGGTCTTCAGGGTCGTGGGCCGGGAGCTGTCGGTGACGAGATAGCCCTCGATGCCGGGCTCCTCGCCCACCCGGCGCGAGGCCTCGTGCCCGTCGGCGTCGCCCCCGACCAGGCCGACCAGCGCCACCGAGCCGCCAAGCGCCGCCACGTTGCGGGCGACATTGCCCGCCGCGCCCAGCATGACGATCTCGTGGCTGCGGGCCATCACCGGGATCGGCGCCTCGGGCGAGATGCGGCTCACGCCGCCATAGACGAAGCGGTCCACCATGAGGTCGCCGACGCAGGCGACGCGCTTGCCCGGGACGTCGCCCAGGAGGTGCTGGAGAGCGGCCAGATCCATGGCTTCGAGGGTGTGCGGCGCGTTGGGCCCAGGGTCAAGCCGAGCGTCAAGCTGCGCGGGCGACCTCGTGCAGCGCCTTCAGCTTGGTGAGCAGCGCTTCGGCCCCGTCCAGCGGCAGGCAGCTCGGGGCGTCGCACAGCGCCTTGTCGGGGTCCGGATGGAACTCCAGGAAAACGCCATCCGCGCCCGAGACGACCGCCGCCTTGGCGATGGTCGCCACGCCGTCACGTCGCCCACCTGTCGAGGCGCCGCCGGTCCGCGGGTCGGCGCCCGGCAGTTGCACCGCGTGGGTCGCGTCGATGGTCACCGGCACGCCCAGCTTCTTCATCTCAGCCAGGCCCAGCATGTCGACGATGAGGTTGTTGTAGCCGAACGAGGCGCCCCGCTCGCAGAGGATGGTGATGTCGGCGCCGTCCACGGCCTCCCTCACCTTCGAGACGATGTTCTTGGCGTCCCAGGGCGCGAGGAATTGGCCCTTCTTCACGTGCAGCAGACCGCCCGTCGCGTGGATCGCCCGCGCCGAGGCCACGACAAGGTCGGTCTGACGGCACAGGAAGGCGGGGATCTGCAGCAGGTCGATCACCTCGGCGAGCGGCGCCGCCTGGTCGACTTCGTGGATGTCGGTCGCCAGCGGCACGCCGACCTGATCCTTCACCGCCTTGAGCATCTTCAGGCCAGCATCCAGGCCTGGACCCCGGTAGCTGGTGATCGAGGAGCGGTTGGCCTTGTCGAAGCTGGCCTTGAACACGAACGGGAGGCCCAGGCGGTCGCAGATCGCTTTCAGGTGGCGAGCCGTCTCCAGCGCCAGACGCTCATCCTCCAGCACGTTCAGGCCAGCAATCACGGTCAGCGGCTGGCCGTCCCCGATGGCGAAGTTCCAGCGATCGAGCTTCAGGACGGCCATGACGTCTCCTCCGGCGGCGGGCCGGCCTAAGTGGCGCGGGCGGCCGCGGATCACAAGCCCTCAGAGAACCCGGCGCGCGTTCCCTGGGTAAGGCCCGATTCGCGCCCTTTGATCGATCGATGTTATCTTGACCGTGACGCTCTAGGGGGAAGCGACCATGAGCCTGGATCTTGCGATGCAGGAGCTCGACGGTGCGCCCGCCGCCTTCCAGGCGGGTGCGCGCATCATGGCCCGTGACTGGCAGGCGGGCGGGCTGGTCTTCGTCCTGCCGAATGGACGCGAGGTCCGCCTCAAAGCCGCGGCGCCGGGACCGGAGGGCCGGCTCGTCGTTCGCGACTACAGGTTCATGCGCCGCGTGCTGGCCTCGGGCGATATCGGCTTCGCCGAGGGCTATATGGCGGGCGAGTGGGACACCCCCGACCTGTCGGAGCTGCTCGAGGTGCTGGCGCTCAACTTCAGCCAGATGCGGCAGGTGGCGACCGGCAACCGCCTGATGAGCGCCATGCACATGGTCGGACATCTGCTGCGCCCCAACACTCGCGCCGGCTCGAAGAAGAACATCCACGCCCACTACGACCTCGGCAACGCCTTCTATTCCCGCTGGCTGGACCCGACGATGACCTACTCCTCCGCCCGGTTCGCCAAGCCCGGCGAGCCGCTCTCAGAGGCCCAGAAGCGGAAATACCGCACGCTCGCCGAGAGCATGGACCTGAAGGCCGGGCAGCATGTGCTGGAGATCGGCTGCGGCTGGGGCGGCTTCGCCGAGTACGCCGCGCGCGAGGTGGGCGCCCGCGTCACCGGCATCACCATCTCCCGGGAGCAGTACGACTTCGCCCGGGAGCGGATGTTCCGGCAGGGGCTGGCCGAGCGGGCCGACATACGCCTCATCGACTACCGCGACGTCGAGGGTCAGTTCGACCGTGTGGCTTCGATCGAGATGTTCGAAGCGGTCGGCGAGCGCTGGTGGCCCACCTACTTCGGCAAGATCCGCGAGAGCCTGGCGCCCGGCGGCCGCGCGGGGCTGCAGATCATCACCATCCGCGACGAGCTGTTCGACCGCTACCGTCGTCGCGCCGATTTCATTCAGAAGTACATCTTCCCGGGCGGGATGCTGCCGTCCGAAGCGCGGCTGAAGGCCGAGACCGACCGCGCGGGCCTGTCGTGGGCCGGCGTCTCGCGCTTCGGCCAGCATTACGCCGACACCCTGGCGGAATGGGCCAGCCGCTTCGAGGGCGCCTGGGATGACATCCGCCGCCTCGGCTTTGACGAGCGCTTCCGCAAGCTGTGGCGGTTCTACCTGTCCTACTGCGAGGCCGGGTTCCGCACGGCGCGGACCGACGTCGTTCAGCTCAGCTTGTCACGGGCTTAAGGCTTTCTGGCCTGTCGAAACGCCTCGCGCTTGCCTAAGTAGCGGCCATGCAAGTCGCCAACAGCGTCCTGGACGCCATCGGGAACACGCCGCTCCTCCGCCTGCGCCGCGCCAGCGAGCTGACGGGCTGCGAAATCCTGGCCAAGGCCGAGTTCATGAACCCGGGTCAGTCGGTGAAGGACCGCGCCGCGTTGTGGATCGTCCGCGACGCCGAGCAGAAGGGCCTGCTGCGGCCCGGCGGCCGGATCGTCGAGGGCACGGCCGGGAACACGGGCATCGGGCTGGCCATGGTCGGCAAGGCGCTGGGCTATCGGTGCACCATCGTGATCCCCCGCACCCAGAGCCAGGAGAAGAAAGACGCCATCCGTCTCTATGGCGCCGAACTCGTGGAGGTGGACGCTGTCCCCTACGCCAACGAGAACAACTATGTGAAGTATTCCGGCCGCTTGGCAGCGGAACTTGACGCGCGGGAGCCGGCCGGCGCTGTCTGGGCCAACCAGTTCGACAACATCGCCAACCGCCAGGCCCACGTGCATGGCACCGGGCCCGAGATCTGGCGGCAGACGGACGGCAGGGTGGATGGCTTCATCTGCGCCGTGGGCTCGGGCGGCACGCTTGCGGGTGTCGCCGAGGCGCTCAAGGCGCACAAGCCGGACGTCAAGATCGGCTTGGCGGACCCGCACGGCGCCGCGCTCTACAGCTACTACACCGACGGCGAACTGAAGGCCGAGGGCGGCTCGATCAGCGAAGGCATCGGCCAGGGCCGCATCACCGCCAACCTTGAAGGCCTGAAGATCGACCGCGCCTACCGCATCTCGGACGAAGAGATGCTGCTGGCGATCTACGACTTGATGGAGTTCGAAGGCCTGGTGATGGGCGGCTCCACGGGCATCAACGTCGCGGGCGCCATCCGCATGGCCAAGGACCTGGGACCTAGCCACACCATCGTGACCGTGCTGTGCGACCACGGCCAGCGCTACCAGTCCAAGATCTTCAATCCCGAGTTCCTCCGTGAGAAGGGCCTGCCCGCCCCGCCCTGGCTGGAGTAGCGACATGACCGACCCGATGGTCTCGACCGAGTGGCTGGAACAGCGCCTCTATGACCCGGCGATCCGCATCGTCGACGCGACCTTGCCGCTAGTGGGACAGCCCGGCCATGGCCGCGACACCTACGAGCAGGCGCACATCCCGGGCGCGGTGTTCTTCGACATCAACGGGATCGCTGACCTCTCGACCGACCTGCCCCATATGCTGCCTGAGCCGGAGGCCTTCGCCGCGGCGGTCGGTGAGCTGGGCATCGGGCGCGACAACACCATCGTCGTCTACGACATCCACGGCCTCTACTCCGCGCCGCGGGTTTGGTGGACGCTGCGAACGATGGGTTTCACCGACGTGTTCGTCCTGGATGGCGACCTGCGAAAGTGGCGCGCCGAGGGGCGCATCGTCACCGGCGACGCCACCGTGCCCCAGCCTGTCGCGGCCGGCGCCGCGTTCCGGCCCGAGCTGGTCCGTGATCTCGTGGACGTGCAGGCCCACCTTGAAGCTGGCGACGCCCAACTGCTCGACGCCCGCTCAAAGGCGCGCTTTCTCGGCCAGGCGCCGGAGCCGCGCGCCGGCCTGCGGTCGGGACACATGCCTGGCGCGCTGAACCTGCCCTTCGATCAGGTCGTGAACCCGGACGGCACGCTGCGGTCGGAAGCCGAACTGGGTAGCGTCTTCACCGAAGCCGGCGTCGACCTCACGCGTCCCATCGTCACCACCTGCGGCTCCGGGGTGACCGCGTCGGTCCTGGCGCTAGCGCTGGCCCGGCTGGGCCGGGACGACGTGGCGGTCTACGATGGCTCCTGGACCGAATGGGGCGGCCGCCCCGACACCACGGTCGTCACCGGAGCCTGATACATCGAGATCCGCCACGCCCGCCTCGAAGACCTGCCCGAGCTTCCGCGCATCGAGCGGTCCGCCGCCCAGGCGTTCCAGGGCCGGGACGTGCCCGCCTTCCTGCTGACCGACGCCGCGCCGGCCGAGGCTTGGCGACCGCAGCTCGACGCCGGGACGCTCTGGGTCGTCGAGGACGCCGGCCGGCTGGTCGCCTTCCTGGCCGCGACGGCGATCGGCGATCGCCTTCACATCGATGAGGTGGACGTCGACCAGACCGCGCAGGGACGCGGCACCGGCCGACGGCTGATGGCGCATGCCCTCGATTGGGCGCGCGCCGCGGGCTTCTCGCGGGTCAGCCTGACGACCTTCCGCAGCGTCCCTTGGAACGGACCCTTCTATGCCTCGCTGGGCTTTGTGGAGGACGACCGCCTGCCGGAGCTGAAGGCGATCCTTCGGGCCGAGGCCGGCAAGGGCCTCGGGAACCGCTGCGCGATGGTGCTGACGCTGTAGCGGATCACCTTACCGGATGGGCGGCGCGTACATCAGGCCGGGTTTCGGCGCGGTCCACAGCGCATTCAGGCCGCGATCCAGCTTCAGGGCTGAATCGGCGCCCAGGTCCCTGCGGAACAGCTCGTGATAGGCGCCGACCTGCTTGATCGCCTGATAGGCCCAGTCAGGCTTCAGCCCGAGGAGCGCGCCGAGGTCGCCCTCGACGCCCAGCAGCCGCCGCGTCTCCGGATCGGGCGCCGTCTCCTGCGCTTGCTCCACGGTGCGCGAGCTGAGGCCCAGTTCTTCGGCCAGGATCAACGCCCGCACCGTCCAAGCCACGATGTCCGCCCAGGCCGGGTCGTCCTGCCGCACGACCGGCCCCAGCGGCTCCTTGGAGATCACGTTCGGCAGAATCTCGTGCGCCCCGGGGTTGCTGAGCAACGAGCGCGACGCAGCCAACGCCGACACGTCGGCGCTGAAGGCGTCGCACGTCTCGGCCTCGTAGCGTTGCCGCGCCTCGGCCTCGGTCGCCACCACCACGGGTTTGAAGCGCATGCCGCGCGCCCGGAAGAAGTCCGCGAGGTTGGCCTCGGCGGCCGAGCCGGCCTGGACGCAGATCCTGGCCCCGCTCAGCTCTTCGGCGCTGTTCAGGCCCAGCGCCTGCGGCGCCAGGAAACCCTGCCCGTCGAAATAGGTGGTGACAGGAAAAGCCAGGCCGAGGCCGGCGTCGCGCGACAAGGTCAGCGAGGTGTTCCGCGACAGCACGTCGATCTGGCCCGCCCTGAGCGCCGCGAACCGATCCGCGCCGTCGACCGGGGTGAAGCGGACCTTGGCGGCGTCGCCCAGTACGGCGGCGGCCACCGCGCGGCAGATGTCGGCGTCGAAGCCGCGCCAGTCGCCCCGCGCGTCCTTGAAGGCGAAGCCCGGGAGCGCGGGGTGCACGCCGCAGCTCAGATACCCCCGGGCGCGGACCGCGTTCAGCGTCGGGCTCTCCGCCGCAGCGTAGGCCGGTCCGGCGGCAGGCGCCTTGGCAGGCGCAGCCTTCGGCGCAGGCTCGGGCGCCGGGCGGCTGTCGCAGCCCGCGAGCCAAAGCGCCAAGGCGGCCGTCAGCGCCAGCCGGATCATCCCTGCTCCTTGAATCGGGGAAAGGCGGAGGGTCTAAGTGCGGCAGGCACTTTCGCCAGCGTCGTCCAAGGCCGCAACCCCGCATGTCCTCCGGCCCTCCGCCCGGTACGTCCGACCAGACCCGTGTGATCCATGCCGGAACGGAGCCGCAGCCCCTCGTCCGGACCGTCGGGCCGCCGGTGCAGCGGGGCTCCACCGTGCTCCTGCCCGACGCCGCCTCGCTGTACGACGACGACAACTGTCTGACCTACGGGCGGGCGGGCCTCTCGGCTCAAGGCGCGCTCAAGGAAGCGCTCGCCGCCATGGAAGGCGCCGTGGGCGTCAGCCTCTACCCGTCGGGCCTCGCGGCGATCTCGGGCGCTCTGCTGGCGGTGCTGAAGGCGGGCGACGCGGTGTTGGTCGTCGACAGCATCTACAAGCCCGTGCGTCGCTTCTGCGATGAGGTCCTCACCCGCTTCGGCGTGACCGTGACCTACTACGACCCTTCGCAGTCGCCGGAAGAGCTGGTAGGCGCCGCCTCGGCCGCCACCCGCCTGATCCTGATGGAAAGCCCAGGCTCCCTCACCTTCGAGGTGCAGGATGTGCCCCGCATCGCCGCCCTGGCCCGCGAGCGCGGCATCCTCACGGCCCTCGACAACACCTGGGGCGCGGGCTTCCTGCTGCGGCCGCTGGAGCATGGCGTTGACCTCTCGCTGCAGGCCCTGACCAAGTACGTCGGCGGACATTCCGACGTCTTCATGGGCTCGGCCGCGGCTCGCGATCCGGCCCTGGTCCGCAAGCTCGACGACGGCGTCCACCACCTCGGCTGGTCGGTCTCGGGCGACGACGCCTACCTCATGCTGCGCGGCGTCCGCACCCTGCCCACGCGGCTTGCAGCGCAGGGCGACACGGCGCTGCAGGTCGCGGCCTGGCTGAAGGACCAGCCGGAGGTCGTCGAGGTCCTGCACCCCGCCCTGCCCGGTGCGCCTGGCCACGATCTGTGGAAGCGGGACTACAAGGGCGCCTGCGGCCTCTTCGGCTTCACGCTCAAGCCGGGGCCGCAGGCGGCGATCGACGGCTTCCTCGACGCGCTGCAGGTCTTCGGCCTCGGCTTTTCCTGGGGCGGCTACGAGAGCCTCGCCATCTGGTGCGATCCGCAACTTAAGCGTCGCCGCTTCCGCCGCGATCTCGGCGGGCCATTGATGCGTCTGCACATCGGGCTGGAGACGTCGGCCGACCTGATCGCCGACCTGCGCCGCGGGCTCGACGTCTACGCCGATCTTCTGCCGTAGGGCGGAACCTCGCCTGGCCTCCCGGATTCCTCCGCCGAGTATCCAGCCAGAGGAGGACGGACCTCATGAGCGAGCCCAACCGCGAAGATCGGCAGGACGCCGAACGGGTCGCCGACCACGAGCGCGAGATCCAGGACCGGATCGAGGCCAGGGAGGCCCGTTCCTTCGAGCAACAGGATGACGAAGACCCTCCGCAGACCGGCGCCCGGCCCTATCCGACGCCGCCGCTGCCGCGCGAGGACCTGGAGAAGCCCGGCCACGAGACCGACCTGTCCCTGAAGCCGATGTGGGACGCGCCCTACTACAAGGGCTCTGGCAAGCTGGAGGGCATGGCGGCCATCGTGACCGGCGGAGATTCCGGCATCGGCCGCGCGATCGCCGTGCTCTTCGCCCGGGAAGGCTGCGATGTGGCGATCGCCTACCTCGAGGAGCACGACGACGCGAAGATCACCCAGCAAGCCATTGAAAAGGAAGGCCGCAAGGCGATCCTGCTGCCGGGCGACGTCTCAGACCCCGCCTATGCTGAGGACGCCGTCGCCAAGGCCGTCGAGGCGTTCGGCAAGCTGGACATTCTGGTCAACAACGCCGCCTTCCAGATGCATGCGAAGTCGATCGAGGACATCGAATACGATCACTTCGACCGCACCCTGAAGACCAACCTCTACGGCTACTTCAACATGGCCAAGGCGGCGGTCCCGCACCTGAAGGCCGGCGGGTCGATCCTGAACTGCGGCTCGGTGACCGGCATCCGCGGATCGCAGGAACTGCTGGACTATTCCATGACCAAGGGCGGCATCCACGCCTTCACCCGTTCGCTGTCGGGCAGCCTGATCAAGAAGGGCATCCGCGTGAATGCGGTCGCGCCCGGGCCGGTCTGGACGCCGCTGAACCCGGCCGACAAACCCGACAAGACGCCTGATTTCGGCAAGGACACGCCCATCGGCCGCCCAGCCCAGCCCGAGGAGATCGCGCCGGCCTTCGTGTTCCTGGCGTCGCCTCAGACGGCCAGCTACATCACGGGCGAGATCCTGCCGGTGATCGGCGGCTACTAGAGGGTACGACCCATCGAGGCCTGGCTCGACCCGTTCCTGGCGGCGGAGCGCCTGCCCGCGCGCTTCGCTGACACGGTCGAGCGGGTCTGTGGGCCTCTTGCCGGCGGCGCGGCGCGCCTCGCAGACATCCGCGGCTCGGTTGTCGTCGGCCTCTGCGGCGCCCAGGGCTCAGGGAAATCGACGATCGCGCAGGCGACCGTGAAGCTGCTGGCGGCCCAGGGGCGGTCGGCGGTCGCGCTCTCGCTCGACGACTTCTACCTGGGTCGTGAAGCGCGCGCCTGGCTGGCCGGTCAGGTCCATCCGCTGCTCGCCACCCGCGGTCCGCCCGGAACCCACGACGTGGCTGTGGCGTGCGGCGTGCTCGACGCTCTCGCAGCGCCAGGTCGGATCGCCCTGCCCGCCTTCGACAAGGCCACGGACGAGCGGCGGCCGAAGCTCGAGTGGCACAGCGTCCAGGGGCCGGTCGACGTCGTGATCCTCGAAGGCTGGTGCGTCGGCGCCCTCGCGCAGTCGGACGGTGACCTCGTCCAGGCCGTCAACGCCCTCGAGGCCGATGAGGACCCTGACGCCGTCTGGCGCACCTACGTGAACCGCCAGCTGGCCGGACCCTACCAGGCGCTGTTCGGCCGCCTCGACGCCCTGGCTTTCCTGCAGGCGCCCGGCTTCGAGGTGGTGGCCGGCTGGCGCGCCGAGCAGGAGGCCAAGCTCCGCGACCGCACCGGCCGCGGCATGACCGACGCCGAGATCGCGCGCTTCGTGCAGCACTACGAGCGACTGACGCGCTGGCTCCTGGCGGAGCTGCCGCCGCGCGCCGATATGGTGGTCGAGCTCGACGCCGATCGCGGCATCACCGGCGTCCGCATTTCCGGAGACCTCGCATGACCGACCGCCCGACCTTCCAGACTGTCGATCCGGCCACGGGCGAACCCGGCAAGCGCTACGAAGGCCACACCGCGTCCGAGGCCCTTGAGATCGCCCGCGCCGCCCGCGCCGCCTTCGACGGCTGGCGGAAGACCTCCCTTGAGGAACGCGCCCGCCTGATGCGCGCCGCGGGCCGGGTCCTGCGCGACCGCAAGGATCAGCTCGCCGAGCTGATGTGCGCTGAGATGGGCAAGACCCTCGCCGACGGCCGGGCCGAGGTGGAGAAGTGCGCCGTTGGCTGCGACTGGTTCGCCGACCACGCCGGCGCCTATCTGGCCGATGAGGACGTGGATTTCCCGAACGCCCAGCGCGCCAAGGTGGTCTATCGCCCGATCGGGACCGTGCTGGCGGTGATGCCGTGGAATTTTCCGCTCTGGCAGGTCTTTCGTTTCGCCTGCCCGGCCCTGATGGCCGGCAATACGGCCGTGCTCAAGCACGCCTCGAACGTGCCGGGCTCGGCGCTCGCCATCGAGGACATCTTCAAAGCCGCCGGCTTTCCCGCCGACGTGTTCCGCACCGTGCTGATCCCCGCGTCTGGCGTACAGGCCCTGATAGAGGACCCCGCGATCGCCGCCGTGAGCCTGACCGGCAGCGTCGAGGCCGGCCGCAAGGTCGCGACCCAGGCCGGCGCCGTGCTCAAGAAGTGCGTGCTCGAGCTCGGCGGCAGCGACGCCTATCTGGTGCTCGACGACGCGGACATCGATGCGGCGGCCAAGGTCGCCGCCCAGGCGCGGATGGTGAATGCCGGCCAGAGCTGCATCGCCGGCAAGCGCTTCATCGTGCTGTCGGCGGTCCGTGAGGCGTTCGAGCAAGCCCTCGCCCGCGAGATGGAGTCCTTCGCCATGGGCGATCCGCGCCGCGAGGACACCAAGCTAGGCCCGCTGGTGCGGGTCGCTGACCGCGACGGCGTCCACGACCAGGTGATGCGCAGCGTCGCGGCCGGCGCTCGCCTGCTGACCGGCGGTGAAGTCCCTGACAGACCGGGCGCCTGGTACCCGGCGACCGTGCTGGCCGGCGTGAAGCCTGGCATGGCGGCCTATAACGAGGAGGTGTTCGGTCCCGTGGCCGCCGTCATCGAAGCCGCTGACGAGGCCGAGGCGGTGCGCATCGCCAATGACAGCGAGTTTGGCCTGGGCTCGGGCGTGCTGACCGGCGACCTCGCCCGCGGCGAGCGGCTGGCGTCGGATGCGCTGGAGGCCGGCATGAGCTTCGTGAACCAGAACGTCCGGTCGGACGTCCGCCTGCCCTTCGGCGGCGTGAAGCACTCAGGCTATGGCCGCGAGCTCACCCGCTTCGGCATCCACGAGTTCGTCAACATCAAGTCCGTCGTTGTGGCGAAGGAGCCCTCGTCGGACCGGACGGAATAGACGCCCGGACCATCGCCGCGCGCTCCTCCACGGTCAGCAGCCGCCAGCGCCCCTCGGGCAGATCGCCAAGCGCCAACGGTCCAACCCGGACCCGCAGCAGGTCGACGACACGCAGGCCCACCAGGTCGCACATCCGCCGGATCTGCCGCTTGCGGCCTTCCTTCAGCACGAAGCGCAACGTGTTCCCCTCGACGACCGAGACCTTGGCCGGCTTCAGCTTGCGACCGTCCAGCTCCAGCCCATGACGCAGGCGCGCGAGCTTCCGTTCGTCCACCTGCCCTGCGACGCGGACGAGGTACTCCTTGTCGAGGTCACTCTCCGGCCCGATGACAGCCTTCGCCAGCACGCCGTCATCCGACAGGATCAGCAGGCCGCGGCTGTCTTCGTCGAGGCGGCCCAGCGGCGGCAGGCTGGCGTTAGTCGCCGGCGCCTCGCCCTCCCCCAGCAGATTCGCCTTGGTCAGCAGCCGCACCGCCGGCGTGTGCCCGGGCTCCGGCTGGCCCGAGACATAGCCCACCGGCTTGTTCAGCACGGCGGTGAAACCCTCCAGCGCCTCGGCGGCGCGGTCGGCGAGCGTCAGGGTCTGTCCCGGCAGGATCTTGCGGCCGGCGTCACTGACGGTGTCGCCGTCGATGCTCACGAGACCTTCGGCGATCAGCGCCTCGGCCTCCCGCCGCGAGCAGACGCCGCTCTGCGCGAGCCACTTGTTCACCCGCTGCGGTTCGGGCTCGTCGTATCGCCGGGTCCAGGCCATGGGCGTCTCTAGGAGGCGCGAGCCGCTTCCGGCAACCCCTTAGCCCCGCGTTGTCAGCCCTGGGCCAGCCAGGCGGTGATATAGGCGTGGGTCTTGCGGGCCAGCTCCGATGGCCCGGAGAAATAAAACTCGCTGCCGAACCACCCGCGCTTCTCGCTCCAGCGGATCGGTCCGGTGTCCTCGCCCTCCAGCACCTGGCGCAGCTTTAGCCGCTTGGCGCGCGGGACGAACGACACATAGGTCGCATCGCTCATGGCAGGCTTCCTCGTCTCACCCGGTGCTTACGATGGGCGAGTGAGTCTGAGGCGGTGGAATGGCGAACGGTGAAGCTTGCTCACCGATCTTCCTGTGGATTAGTCCGCACAGGCTTCTTCCATCGCCTGCATATGACCGATCCCTGAGCGTTCCAGGGCCGCCAGGTCCGGCGGCGAGGCCTGGATGGTGATGATCTCCGAGCCGCCCTCCAGCGTCCTGTGGACCGGGCACTTGTCGGCGATCTCCATCAGCCGGCGGCGCTGGTCGTCGTCCAGCCGGCCCTCCAGCGTGACCTCGCGGGCGAAGCAGTCCTTGGCCTTCGGCGTGCGGGAGTGCAGCACCCGCACCGTCGCGCGCTCCAGCGGCCAGCCCTTCCGCTCGGCGTAGAGCCTGAGCGTCATCGCCGTGCAGGCGCCCAGCGCCGAGGCCAGCAGGTCATAGGGATTCGGGCCCGAGCCCAGCCCGCCGACGTCCACTGGCTCGTCCGCGAGGAACACCGCGCCGCCGGCCAGCACCTCGACCTGGAACTTGCCCACCCCCGTTTCGGTGACGGTCACGGCGTCCGGATCGGCGTCAGCATGGCTCATGGCGGGTCTCCGTGGCTGAGAACTCGGCCGTTCGGTACCGCATTGGCCCGTTGAACCCAAACCCTCCGCAACGGTTGTCACCCCGCGGCCGGTCCAGGCAGCCGACCGCACGGGATGCCATGAGGTACAGGGTCGAAGAGCCGCGCGAGCGGCAGGATGAGGGTGACTCCGCCCGCGCCGGCGGCGTCTTCCAGCGCCTCGGCTCCGGCGTGATCACCGGCGCCGCCGACGACGATCCTGCCGCCATCGGGACCTACGCCTCGGCCGGCGCACGCTATGGGCTGGCCTTCCTGTGGGTCGCGCCGGTGTTGCTGCCGATGATGTACGCAGTCGTGTACCTCTCGGCGAAGCTGGGCAAGGTCTACGGCAAGGGGCTGTTCGACGCGGTCCGCGACCGCTTCCCGGCCTGGGTGCTGTATCCGGCGGTCATCATGGCCATCGCCGGCAATGTGATCGAGGCGGCGGCCGACCTGGGCGGCATCGCCGCGGCGCTGAACCTGTTCGTACCCCTGCCGATCCCGGCGATCGTGCCGATCGTCGCCGTGCTGATCCTGGCGCTGCAGTGGTTCGGTTCCTACGCCCTGCTGAAGCGGATCTTCCAGTGGCTGGCGCTGGCGCTGTTCGCCTACGTCGTGGCGGCGCTGATGGCCAAGCCCGACCTGCGCGACGTCCTGGCCGGCACGTTCACGCCGCGGCTGACCTGGGATGCGGAATTCCTGGCGATCCTGGTGGCCTGCATCGGCACATCGCTGTCGACCTACATCTACACCTGGCAGTCGAACCAGGAGGTCGAGGAGGAGATCGCCGAGGGCAAGCGGCACTGGTGGCAGCGGCGCGGCGCCCGCTATGCCGAGCTTCGCCGCACCCGGCGCGACGTCTGGGTCGGGATGATCTTCTCCAACCTCATCCTCTATTTCATCATCCTGGCCACCGGCTCGACCCTGCACGCCGCGGCCAGACCGAGGTCGACACCGCCGCCCAGGCCGCCAAGGCGCTGGAGCCGATCGCCGGCGAGGCTGCGGGCCTTCTGTTCGCGCTTGGCATCGTGGGCGTCGGCTTCCTGGCCACCCCGATCATGACGACCGGCGCGGCTTACAACGTCGTCCAGGGGCTGGGCCGGCGCGGCAGCCTGCACGACAAGCCGAAGGACGCCCGTCTCTTCTACGCGGTCATCGCCGGTGTCACCGCCGTCGCCGTCGGGATCAACTTCCTGGGCTTCAACCCAATGCGGATGCTGGTCTGGTCGGGCATCGTCCAGGGGCTCTCTGTGCCGCCGATGCTGGTCCTGATGCTGATCATGACGAACGACCGGAAGATGATGGGCGGCAAGGTCAACAGCCTCGGCACCAACCTGCTGGCCGGCGGGACGGCCTTGGTGACCTTCTGCGCGGCCGTTTTCCTGGTGATCAGCTGGCTAAGCTGAAGGAGTGGCGCGCCCGGCAGGATTCGAACCTGCGACCACATGCTTAGAAGGCACGTGCTCTATCCAGCTGAGCTACGGGCGCCCAAAGGGGTCGGACCTAGTGGGTCCAGGGAATTCTGCGGCCGAAGGCGAAGTTGTCGGCATAGGCCTTGATGATGCGCTTGGCAGGCTTGGGGTCGGCCAGCTGGAAGGCGATGCCATGCTGCTCGGCGTAGCGCACGGCGTCCTCCTTGCTCTCGAAGGTCAACCGCACCTGGCTGCTCTCAGTGTCGGACGTCTGGGTCCAGCCCATCAGCGGATCGGGCCGGCGCGCGTCCTTGGGCTCGAACTCGAGCACCCATTCGTTCGTCTTGGCGCGTCCAGACTGCATGGCGGTCTTGGACGGGCGAAAGATGCGGGCGAGCATGCGACTGATCCCAGATCCTATAACTTCGACCTCAACGCTGGTCGGGGCGGCAGGATTCGAACCTGCGACCCTCTGCTCCCAAAGCAGATGCGCTACCAGGCTGCGCTACACCCCGATGCGTTGGAGGCCCTGCAATATGGGCGTTTCGGCTTTTCCGCAAACCTGAACGCGCGGCCTAGCCTCTGCGGGCCATCAGCTTGAAGACGCCGGACGCGCGGACCACATCGACGCCGCGCGCACGAGCGACCCCTTCGGCGAAGCCGATATCCTTGGTCGCGCGCGTCATCCGCGCTTCGCCCACCACCCATTCGCCCACCCGGGCCATGTGCAGGAAGTCGGTGGACAGGTGGATGGTCATGGCCACCTGCCCGGTCCCGCGGCCCACCGCCATGGCCAGCAGGCCGTCCATGAAGGCCGACAGCATGCCCCCGTGCACCAGCCCCAGCGCGTTGGCGTGCCTGGGAAGCGCGAAGAACGCCTGCCCGACCGTGTCGGGGTCGCCGCCGACACGATGGAAGTAGGGACCGTTGTGCGTCGAGAAGGGCCCGCGGGCATCCGACTGGACGAAACCCTCGGGCGGCGCGGGAATTTCGTCAGCCACCCGCGATGGTCCGATGCTGCACCTTGTCTCCGGGCAGGAGGCCGATCTGGGCGGCCCGTCCGGCCGCAAGCTCCAGGACGAACTGCGCCGGCGCGCCCGAGGGCAGCGGCGCCTCGTTCAGCGGCTGGGCGTTGCGCACGACCGACACCACGCGCCCGTCAGGCCCGATGTAGATGATGTCCAGCGGGATGAGCGTGTTGCGCATCCAGAAGGCTTGATACCCTGCCTTCGGGAAGACGAAGAGCATCCCCCGATCGGCGGCCAGCGAGCGGCGGCACATCAGGCCGTACTCCCGCTCCGTCTGGCTGTCGGCGACCTCGACCGCGAACTTGAATGCGCCCTTGGGGGTCGTGACCGTCAGGGGCTGCAGCGGCTTCAGCTCGGGCTGGCCCTTGCAGTCCGCCGGGTTCTGGCGCGGCAGCTGGGCGCTCGCGCCGCTCGCCGCGGTCAGGGCAATGGCGGCGGCCAGCACAATGCGCCGGCCGATCGTTCCTAGGCTCAAAGGGATAGCTCCGAAGCGGTCGTCTCAGGCCAGACTATATCAGGCCAGACTAGACGCTTCGATCTCGGCCACAACAAGACCCTTGGGGCCCTCGGCGAACCGGACCATGACGTTGTCGCCCGGCTGCAGGTCTTCCATGCCCGAGCGCCGCAGCGTCTCGATGTGGACGAAGATGTCGCCCGGCTGGCTGTCGCGGACCACGAAGCCGTAGCCCTTGGCGCGGTTGAACCACTTCACCTTGGCCTGCTCGAGCGGCCCGGTGGCCTCCAGGGCCCGGCGCGGTGGGCGGGCGCCCGCGAAACCCATGCCATCCCCGCGGCGCGCCAGGCCGTCGGCCCGCGGACGCTCGGGCGTCGCGGTGCTCTCGTCCAGGGACAGGACCTCAGCCACTTGCCAGCCCTTGGGACGGCGGACCACGTCGCAGGTGATCATCGAGCCTTCGAGGCAGTGTTCGCGCCCCGAGCTGCGCAGGCTGGTGACGTGCAGCAGCACGTCCTTCAGGTCGGTCTGCCCGGGATCATCAGGAACGATGAAGCCGTAGCCCTTACCTGCGTCGAACCACTTCACGCGGCCGGTGATCCGCACCGGGTCCGGCACGTCCACCTGGTCGAATTCGAAACCAGCCATTCGCCCCTCGGCCCCATCTCCCCCGTAGCAACCGGTTGGGCCAACTATAACACTGTTCTTGTAAAAAGGGGGGCGTCAATGGGGAATCGCGCGTCGTCGAGCAACGCAACGCCGTAATTCCACTCATTTTCCGGGAAATCGCGTGGCAGTCCCTAGGGGAGTCGAACCCCTCTCTCCAGGTTGAAAACCTGGCGTCCTAACCGATAGACGAAGGGACCGCGTGCGCGAGGCCGGGTCTATATCCGCGCTCCCGAAGCGGCGCAAGGCCCCGCCGGACTAAATTCTTCGCGGATCGGCCACGTCTTCGATTTCGAGCTCGACGCTCTCGCGGCCCTGCCAGTCATCGGGCTTCAGGCGACCGGCCACATGCACCGCGCCGCCCTCCTGCAACAGGCGCTTGCCGGCCTCGGTGTCGCCCATCCGCCAGGCTACCGCCTTGAGCTTGCCGCCCGACCCATCCGTCAGCGTACAGCGCACATGGCCGCCCTTTAGCGCCATCGGCCGCTCGATCCGTACGTCGGCTGCGGCGAACATCGGCTCGGGGTTGCCTGGACCGAACGGTGCGAGTCGCTGGAACTCGGTCCAGAGACTGCGATCGCAACCGCGCGCAGTCACCAGGGCGTCGATCTCAAGGCCGTCCTCTGCCGCCGCCACTGCCTGTTCGTCGGCCAGCCGCTCGCACAGGAAGGCCCGGAGTTCGGGGATCGCGTCCGGGCGCACCGACAGGCCCGCGGCCATGGCGTGGCCGCCTCCGGCCAGCAGCAGGCCCTCCTCGTACGCCGCCTGCACGGCCTGCCCGAGGTTCACGCCCGGCTGCGAGCGGCCTGAACCCTTGCCAACGTTGGCGGCGCGATCGACGCCGATGACGATACAGGGCTTGCGATAGCGTTCGCGCAGGCGGCCGGCGACGATGCCGATCACCCCGGGGTGCCAGTCGTCCTGGGCCACGACGAGACACGGCGCGTCAGCCTCGTTGCTCTGGGATTCGATCCACCGGATCGCTGCGTCCAGCACGTCGGCCTCGACCTGCTTGCGCGAGCCGTTCAGTTCGTCGAGCTCCGCAGCCAGCATCGCCGCTTCCTCGACATCGTCCG
>JAESGF010000105.1_pt1 | contig 70035 bp, 62 predicted proteins | sample 9269621 | NCBI WGS metagenome assembly JAESGF01 (sample SAMN14515066, study PRJNA621663) | algae metagenome | isolation source: Tolypothrix carrinoi HA7290-LM1 and co-occurring heterotrophs from dry rock... | place: USA: Makauwahi cave, Kauai, Hawaii | collected 2011-01-06
CCAGTTCTTCCGGAGCCAACTGGAGAAGCGTTTCACGGTCTAGTTTCACAGGCAGGTCTTTTTCCATAATTGTGATATTCCGCCTGAGATGTCACACTTGTCAATACCCCTGACCTGAATCCTTACGATATTACTTAAATATCACACTACTATACTAAGACTTTAACCAGCCTGGGCTTCAGAGTTATTGTTACGAATAGCCCATGCAAGTTCTAGAAGTTGAGTCCAGCGCTTTTGCAGTTGTTTGGGGGTGCATTTAATTGCTTTGGCGATCGCCTGATCGCTATGTTTTGCGCTTTTCAACTGCAAGATTTGCTGTTGCTGCGGTGAAAGTTGGCTCAAAAACATTTCCCACTGCTGCGAAGATAGTCCCAGCTTGTGATCCAAACTTGCACCCAACCATTGATGTACTAATTGCCAATGGTGTTGTTTGGAGAACTTTTCTACATGATATTTAAAACGCTGTTGTAGATAGTCGCGCTGACGACTGGTTAAACCGAGAATCGAGTCAATTTCTGGTGCTGACAAATCTTGAAGTTTCAAGGTGAGATAATCAACGCAGTCAGATTGACCTTGAGATTCTAGATATTTTACCAACTCAGCGATAACGCGATCGCGCTCAGATTCTTCAGCCGGATCGAAACTAGCTTGGGCAAGCATTTGCGATCGCACTTGTTGCACTGCCGAGTTACGCTGATAAGATTCTCCTTCTTCACCCTTAGCAGATTCCACCGCCATTTCAATATCAACCGTAGTTTCCTGCGGTTGACGACGGGCAAAACCTTGGGCACGCAGTATAATCAATTGCTGATTAGCACCACCTGGTAAATTAATCCGGCGTTTGGCATACTGCTCTGTAAACGCCATGTATTCTGCTAATTCCAACTGAGTGCGGGGAGTGTAATTTTCCGGTAATTCGTTTTCCCGCCGAAAAGCTTTGATCGCTTCGATGTAAAATGCTTGTAAGAAATCTTCAATCAGATTGTAACGAGCCTCAAATTTTAACTCGCCGCTCGCTGTCGCAATGTGTCGGTAAACAATCGCACCAAGATGACTATGTAATTCTACGCGCCCTTGCTTGGAACCCAATTGATAGTAACGCAGGCATTTTTGCAGGCGATGCCTTGCTAATGTTAGCTGCCAAGACTTAACTTCCCCAGAATTTTGAATACGATAACTCTTATCGCAAATGCGCTCTACTTCTTTGGCAATGCGTTTTACTACAGCTTCTACACTTGCAGGTGTAGCTTTCACAGCCGCTTGCATTTCCTTACATAGCAGCTTTATCAAAGCATCGGCGTTGCTTGCTGACAATTCTTCGTTCGTAACATAGCTGTCTAAAGATGGCTCAGAAATTGGTAGATTGGCGAGGTTAAATTTCATGACTTTTCCTAGGAGGGGTATAGCACCGTAACTTCAAGCAGACACAGCATTTAAAGCAAGTGCTTCATAATTCGCCGCAAGCGCTGCTCACATATATGTATGACTGTAAAGAATATGCAAAAGTTACGGGGATGCCGGTGTGTCGGTTTTTTCATCAGCAACCAGATAGCGACTGGCACAAGGCTATGTGCCAATGCCTAAAATCGGTTATAACCGTTGCTGTGCCGACTTTTGCCGCCATCCCGATTGTAGCCGCTCCCAGCGCGATCGGTATGACAATATGAAAACTGGAGCATCTTTTTTGTCATTTTCCGAAATTACCGGGGCAGTATGTGAAGTAAACTTATTACACCCAAGCTACTGCTTCCTCCCAGCCTAAACCCCGTCTAGTAATCGTTGGTTCCTCTCCCGTCAAATCCAAAATAGTAGACACTTCATATGTGGGTTCCTCGCCAGTATCCACAATAACATCTACCACATTGTCCAAACGGTCAAATAAATCTGCTCGCGACAGGATATCTTCTATATCTACCTCAATTTCCTCATCTTCTTTATCTGCGGGCAAATGTGCCGAAGTCGAAATAATCGGATTTTCTAAAGCTGCCAATAACGCCAAACACACTGGATGATTTGGTACGCGAATCCCGGTAGTTTTCCGCTTGGGACTTTGCACCAGTCGCGGTACTAACTTGGTCGCAGGTAACAAAAATGTGTAAGGTCCAGGAATCAAGCGCTTCATAATCCGATAAGCTGTGTCACTCACCAAAGCATAAGTTGCCACATTTGAAAGGGAAGGACACAAAAACGTCAGTGGTTTATCATTTGCTAGCTGTTTAATTTGCCGCACTCGTTCCACCGCCGATTTAGCATTCAAGTCACAACCGATCGCGTAAACTGTATCGGTAGGGTAAAGCATTACTGCTCCACCAGCAAGTGCTTCCTTTATTTCTTGTATTCGACGGCTTTGGGGATTATCAGGATGGACAGAGAAAATTGTTGCCATAAGGGAGGGGAGGGGGGAGGGGGCAGGGGGCAGGGGGCAGGGGGGACAAGGGGAGCCAGCGCCGTGCGGAGGTTCCCTCCGTTGAGGCGACTGGCGTGGACAAGGGGAGCCAGCGCCGTGCGGAGGTTCCCTCCGTTGAGGCGACTGGCGTGGACAAGGGGGATGACTCTTGACTGTTGACTAATAATTAAATTATCAGGAAAAAATATGAGTAAATTCGCTTATATTCAATGTCCGACGGGTATTTCTGGTGATATGTGTCTGGGAGCGTTGGTAAGTCTAGGTGTTCCGGAAGAATATTTAATTGAAAAACTGAATAAGTTGGGAATTGAGCATGAGTATCAGTTAAGAGCAGAATTTGTTCATCGCAACGGTCAGCAGGCAACTAAAGTTCATGTAGATTTAACTCACCACCATCATCATGAGGATGAACACCATCACCATCACGGACGCCATCTGCCAGAAATTGAGCAGATGATTCTCAAAGCAGAGTTGCCAACACGAGCATCAGCTTGGAGTTTGGCGGTATTCCGGCAGCTAGCAGTGGCAGAAGGAGCGGTGCATGGCATTGCACCGGAAAAAGTTCATTTTCATGAAGTGGGTGCGGTGGATGCGATCGCTGATATTGTCGGTACAAGTCTTGGGTTGGATTGGTTGGGCATTGACAGCAACGATAAAGGAATGCCCTTACTATACTGCTCGGCGTTACCGACTGGTGGGGGAACGGTTCGCGCTGCACACGGTTTGATGGCAGTACCAGTACCCGCTGTGTTGAAGTTGTGGGAAATGCGGGGTTGTCCGGTTTATAGTAACGGCATTGACAAGGAATTGGTGACACCCACAGGAGCTGCGATCGCTACTACTTTAGCGGCTGATTTTGGTGCCCCACCACCAATGACAATTAAACAAGTAGGATTGGGAGCGGGTTCAATTAATTTACCGATTCCGAATATTTTACAACTTTGGCTGGGTGAAAGTACAATTTCTACTGTTGATAATAGCTTGATAGAAACAATATCAATATTAGAAACTCAAATTGATGATTTAAATCCGCAGGCGATCGGTTATGTTTTTGAAGCGTTATTTGCCGCTGGTGCTGTGGATGTGTTTACACAGGCGATCGGCATGAAAAAATCTCGTCCTGGAATTCTACTAACTGTAATTTGCCATCCGGAAAATTTACTTAAATGTGAAGCCATTTTATTTCGTGAAACTACCACTTTAGGAATTCGTCGCTCTACTCAACAACGCGCCATCTTACAACGGGAAATTCAACAAGTAGAAACTCAATATGGTGTAGTGCGCGTAAAAGTTGCATGGATGGGGAAAGAAGTTATTGCCAACGTGCAGCCAGAATATGAAGATTGTGCAGAATTAGCGCGAAAACATAATATTCCCTGGCGCGAAATTCAGCAGATGGCATTACACAATTGGCATACAAAAAATAATATATACCAGTCCGATCAATCGAAGAAGTGAAAAGTTAAATTCCCGACTTCTTTAAGAAATCGGGAATCAGTTCCACCGCCGTTTATAAAGGTGTTTGGAAGACCTTTATTTAATCAGCCTCTCTAACTGTTCTGTTCACAGCGCTGGTTGCATCTTCAGCTGTACGCTGAACATTTGTCTTGGCATCATCAGCCGCACCTTTAGCACCTTTTGTCAAGTCATCGGCAGCATTCTTAGTGTTGTCTTTGATATTTTCAATTCCTCGCTGAACTCCCTTGGCGAAATTATCAGCGGAATTGCCAACTTTCTGTTTTGTACCCTCAGCGGTTTGCTGAAGGTTTTTGCCAAGGGGGTTTTCGCCCGTAGGACTTGTTTTGTTAGTGAGGTGTTGTTCAGCGTTTTCCTTGAGAGCTTCAGTTTTGGTTTTGACATCAGTTGATCTGGGATCTGTATCGCTGAAGTTATTCATTCCACCTTCGTAGGAATTAAGAACTTTATCACCTTTGGGAACGGATAATTCCGAATTAGCTCCTGCTTTTGGTTCTCCTGCTGTTACCGGACCACAAGCTTGTGTAACAATCAGTAAAACCCCCATACACAAAACCGTCAATATTTTGATTGGGCGAATATTTTTTACCCAAGCAATTACTTTGCTCATGTTGTTACTCCTTGTGTTTGTGTGAATAAGTTAAACTTTAACTAAGATAACCGAATGATTTTAAGTTTGAGATTTTGGATTTATGCACAATCTCAAACTTAAGGTAAAAAAGGGTTTTATTTGGGTGCTGCATTTGGATTGACTTCAGGTCTTGCACCCGCTTCATCTGCCTTGTCTTTCAAAAAGCCCGAAGCCTCTTTTACTTCCTCTTGAACAATCTCAAGTCGGTCTTTAACTCGCTCGCCCAAATCTGGGTTGCGTTGATTCAAACCACCTGGTTCAGGGCGAAAGTTTTTCTCAGTTATGATTGGTAATTCGGCTTCTTTTTCAGCTCTACCTTTTGGTGTTTCTGCACCTGGGTAAAGTATCTTTGATTCATCATTTGCGGCAATCAATAGTTGTCCGCTTGGCTGTATACTAGCTTGATCGCCCTTATTTGCTTTGGTGTTATTAACTTTAGGATCTGTGGACAAATTGTAGTTTGTGTATTTGTCCCCACCACTTTTATAAGGATTGTTTGCCCCACCAGCTTGCACAGCCGGATTTTGGGGATTTGCACCTTGAGCATTTGCCCCACTACAAGCAGTGCTAACTAACAATAAAAAAGAAGCAAAAAAAACTATTACAATCTGGCGCAGTTGTAATTTTTTCCAAAAAGCTCTCAAACCGTTCACGAAGTCCTCCTTTCAACTTGAACAAACCAATTTTTTTCAGTCAACAGATTTGTTTACCTTTAAGTTGATGAATATTTAATCAACGCTTGTCAAGCTTAAAGTAAAAAAGGCAACCTTTGCCTCTAGCGAAGGTCACATTTTCACTACTACATTCACGTCATCGTTCTCTAACTTAAGAGAGATATAAGCTACTATAATTAGCTTTGCATTCGATGCATGTTAATTTTGTTTTATTCTATCTTATATGAATATTTAGTTATCAATTTATGCTTGCTTATGTCAGCCTTGAGATTGAAGTTAATTAGTCTATGGGAAACTCTCGATGCGGCTTTACATAAAATTACACAAAATTTGTAGTTGTTCGCCGTTTTGAAAGAAGGAGAATGCCAACACTGATTTTTAATTTAGGAAAAAATTTAATGATGATGAGGATATGAAAACTTGTTAAGAGAAGTTCACATTTTTAGAAAACCTGGGTATATATGGCTAATTCACCATAATATTTTAGGTGTTCAGCCATAGAAAAGTTTATCAGTTAAATTACCAAAATGATGAAGCAATTTTTACGCTGGCTAATTTTGGGGGGAACGCTATTTTTTTTAGCCAGAGCTTTTAAGGATCACTGGCTTGAGGTGACAGCCATCCGCATTGATGCAGTTGGATGGGCAATTATAGCGATCGCCACAGGCGTAACAATGCTAGCACACACTTGGGCAGGCTGGGTATGGACTTGGGTTCTGCAAGACTTAAATCAACCTGTAGAATCTGTCCATTTTATTCAAGTTTACCTGAAAACAAACATCGCCAAGTATTTGCCAGGTAATATCTGGCATCACTACGGGCGAATTGTCGCCGCCAAAAATGCCAATGTTTCACCAAGCGCAGCCACCTTGAGCGTATTACTAGAACCGTTACTGATGGCAGCAGCTGCTTTAATTATCATTGTCTCACTTGGTGGCACATTTGCAGCAGGCAATGTCAACTTGTTCGCGCAAATAGCCCAACTGCTAACTTTGCTGGGAGTGCTTTGTGTAGTTCATCCCCGATTTTTAAATTTGGCAATTAGGTTTTTGCAACGTTTGAAGGGGAGAATGTCTAATACTACTACCGAGTCAAACCCTAGGGTGAGTATTAGACGCTATCCCGTGCGACCATTGTTAGGAGAACTCGGCTTTTTAGGACTGCGAAGCGCTGGGTTTATATTAACTATGTTTGCTTTGGGTCCGTTGAATTTCAGTCAAATTCCTTTATTAATCGCTGCTTTTAGTTTCGCTTGGTTAGTGGGGTTTGTTGTTCCTGGGGCACCTGGGGGTTTGGGTGTATTTGAAGCCACAGCGATCGCCTTATTACAAAATCGCTTTCCGGCTGCTATAGTCATTAGTGCGATCGCTCTCTATCGTCTGATTAGCATTATCGCTGAAACCGCTGGTGCTGCATTAGCTTGGCTCGACGAACGTCAAACTCAATCATAAGTGCGATCGTGCGCTCGTTAGGAGTTAGGAGTTAGGAATTAGGAATTAGGTAGAGACGTTCCACACCGAACGTCTGTACGAGGAATTAGGAGTTAGGAATTAGGAGTTAGGAGTTAGGAATTAAAAGTTAAAAGTCAAAAATCACCCTTGTCCCCCTTGTCCCCCTTGTCCCCCTGTCTCCTTGTCTCCCTGTCCCCCTGTCCCCCCATCCCCCATCCCCCCATCTCCCCTCCGAAGTGCATCTACTTTTAACTGAGAAAACACACGATAGCCATCTAAATTCACCTTTGGTTGAGAGGTTTGCTCATCTTGTTTCATGTTAATCAAGTTATATTCAACGTTTTCTGCATAAATTGCAAAAGTGATATTAAAAATTTCTATAAAATTAATAACCCATTGGCATTCCTCTTCTGGATAGTTATCGTAATAACCAATCAAATCAGCCATCCTAATTTCTAAATGACTGCGGGCATTTTTACAAATCAAAATTACTTTTAGCAGTACAACCACCAATGTTAAAGGATGACCCTGAGAAAGCAATAAAACGAATAATGACGAAGGTTCTCGTCCCTTTTCTGTTGTTAGACAATCAATCACTCGGTTACAAGTTCTCAATAACAATTCTTTGCTAATAGGTTTTTCATCATATTCTTTCTTCCAAGGCGATATTTTATCTGACAACTGCTGTTTCAACGTTTCTACAAAGTCTTGGCGTTCTACAGAAAAAATCAGATATTTTTGTAAGCTGTCTTTAAAGTCTTTTAAAGTTTGATTTTGAGTCTGTCTGAGAAATATATTCGCCAGATTTTCGTGACTAAATGCACCTTTTTTTAAAACAATTGTCTTGATTAAATGCAAAACATTATCTCCCAAAATAGTGGGATTTATGTAGCGTGTTTCGCTTGATTTAGCAGACTGAGAACGAGCAATATACATCGCTAGTTCAAACTTAAATTTGTCTTTCATCTGCTTGGAGAGCTTTAAAGCCGCTTCTTGTTGCTCTTTTGGATTGTTTTTATCAAAAGATTGAGCAACTAATAAATATGTTGTGTAGCGATTAGTCCAATGACCTTTGTTTTGTTCTTTATGTCTAAGAGCAAATAATTTTAGTTCTTCATAGTCGTTGCTGTTAACAAAATTTATTAACCATTTTTGGTAAATATTTATTTTATTTGAACAAGATTCAGCAGTCCATATCTGGATTTTGTAATTAACAAATAATTCCACTAATTCTTTGATGTATTTGTGTTTTCTCTGAGAATCCCAGTTATTAACTATAATGTAGCAACATCGCTTAAGTGTATGGCGAAACTCTTGTTCGTTATTCTCAGAAAACATTGCATATATACTTGGCGCGGAATTGAAATCAACTGAATCAAGACAGTCTATAAATAAAAGCTTAAATTCTTTTAAAACGTCTTCTGGCGACCATTTTTGCACAATTTCTACTAAAAACTTATAAGTTCTATCTTGTGCAGTTTGCAGATTTATCTGTCTAGAGTTAGACTTAACAAAATGCTTATTTCCCTGACTTTTCTGTAATCTATTTGCGGTCATTGCAGTTCTCAAGACCAAAAAGTTTGCCGATATTCTTATCAGCTTAACCTTGGCGAACAAGAGTATCAATCTGTTATTCAAAGATTAAGTAATCTTTTTACATAAATTTGATAAACAGGATATGAAATTAGTTGATTTACTCTGTATTTATATATATTTACGTATTGATTTATACTATTTATTGTTTTAAATACGAAGTACCTGCAATTGCCATAATTAGTAACAGGACAAAAGCTGCGTGTCACACAAAAAACGTAAATTTAGGCTCGTAGTAAGCGCTATAAGCGCTTATTTTAGGCACTTCAGTGCCTACTACAGCAACTATAAAAACGACAATAGGCTTGCAGAACAAGCCTATTTGAACCTTGACTTTTTTTAGTGGGGGTGGAGGGACTTGAACCCACACGACCTTTTACGGTCAACGGATTTTCATTCTCCCGCAGCTTTCGCTACTGCTTAATCGGTTTTACCTTTCGGCTTTGAGAATTGGACTCTCCCTTTACCCTCGACTTGACGTTAGGGTAGCTCCCGTCGGGTCTCTGCACCTTCCTTTAGAGTTAGGAGTTAGAAGTTAGGAGTTAGGAGTTAATTCATCACTCATCACTCATCACTCAGCACTCACCACTCTTATCGGCTTGGCTCAGGATTGCCATGTCTGTTGCCAGATTTAGGTTTCCCTGAGTTTGAGAGCGTTCACTTGAGGGATTTCTCCTTCAAGGCTCAGTTAGCTAAGTCCGTAGCGTCTACCATTCCGCCACACCCCCATTAGCTATTTGGGATTTGCTTATTTTATTGAGGCAGCAAATCCTCCTTATCTATTCCACCATCAATTGCGTCTTTTGTCCAACTGAATTAAAAAAATTTTTTTTTGGCTTACGGTCAGAGTAGTAAGTGGGAGACGATCGCTCGAAGACGTAGCGAATCATCAAACCTATATCAGACAAAGGTTTTCACGCTTATAGGTAGATTTTACAAAGGTCGCCATTTTATCCCAAAGCTACGCAATTTAAATTAGTTATAGTTTAATTTCAAATTTTCTCTATACGTGTTTTCACGAGTGTTTAATATAACGATTTATCACAAAAATAGTAAAATATCCAAACCAAAAAATTTTTAGATATTCAATAAGAGTAGAACATATGGGAGATCCGCTTACTAAGCATGTAGGTCTTACTCAAGAGATTTTTTTACACCGCATTGCAAATCGCATTCGGCAATCTTTAGAACTGCAAGAAATTTTATCGGCGACGGTTGCCGAAGTACGTTCGTTTCTCGGCACCGATCGCGTAAAAATTTACCAGTTTCAACCTGACAGTCATGGATTAGTAATTGCCGAATCAATTCAGTCAGGACGTTTACCTCCTTTGCTAGGGCTGAATTTTCCGGCAAACGACATTCCCCCCTACGCCCGTGAATTGTATGTTCGGGCACGCCAGCGAACAATAGTCGATTTGGCAACACACGAAATTGGTATCAGTCCTCTTAATTGCCCAGAAACAGGCGAATTGTTAGACCAGCAAGATATTCGTTATCGCCCGGTCGATCCTTGCCATGTAGAATATTTAACAGCAATGGGCGTAAAGTCTTCGGTTGTAGTGCCGATTGTTCTAGAAAGCAAGGAAACCGGTAAAGATTCTTTACCTTCTTTACAGCAATCATCTCAATTATGGGGGCTGTTGGTGTCTCACCATTCAGAACCACGGGTAGTAACAGAGCAGGAATTATTATTTATTCAGTCTGTAGTCGATCAAGTGGCGATCGCTATTTCTCAATCGATATTGCTCAACCAAGTGCGACAGCAAGCCCGCCAAGAAGCCATTATTAACCAAGTTACCGAGCAATTGTACAGTACTCCCATTGTTCAGCTTGAAGCTGCCCTAGAAGAGACTGTAGCTGCCTTTGCAGGCTCTGGAGGACGGCTCTACTTGCTGCCGGATAACGAGCAAAGCGCAGAAATCTACACCTGTGGGGTGCAGCCCACCCAACTCGATGGCGGACAAGGTAGACAAATTGAGGAGCATCGATTGTGGCAGAAATATCTTTATTCTGCCTCTATGTCGCCCGTCGGCAATCCGGAAAAGCCCAGTACTAAATCATGGTCGGTAAACTGGATGAGAGCCGTTTATGCTTTGACTGCTCCACCTAACGAACTAGCTTCAGACTCAAATTTGTGGGCGATCGCCGACGTTTATAAAGAACCTTTATTTCGCTCGCTCGCTCCTTGCTTCCAAGCAACCCAAATTCGCGGCTTGTTAATTGTACCGCTTCTGCATGGTTCCACTGTCGTTGGCTGCTTGAGTATCTTCCGAGATGAAGTAGATATTGAAACGATTTGGGCAGGTTGTTTTTCTACTGATTCTCGCCAATTAATGGCGCGTCAGTCGTTTGAAGCGTGGCGCGAACTGAAAACCGGGCAAGCACAACAGTGGGGAGAATCAGAAGTCAAGCTAGCGCAAGCATTAGGTGAGCGCTTTTCCACTGCTGTGAGGCAATACCGACTTTACCAACAAGTACAAACTCTGAATACAAATTTAGAGCAACAAGTACGCGATCGCACTGCGGAACTGCAACAAACTAACACCGACTTGCAACGCTCAACTATTGAGTTAAAGCGCTCTGTTGAACGGCAACAAGCTTTGGCTGGGATCATAGCCAAAATGCGCCAATCGCTGGATGTGGAAAATATTTTTCAAACCACAACAGAGGAAGTTTGTCAACTACTCAAAAGCGATCGCGTCGCAGTTTATCGCTTTAATGACGATTGGGGAGGTGAATTTGTCAGCGATTATGAATCTGCAAATCCCCGATGGTACAGAAACGTCAAATTGGGAGTAGGCATTGTATGGGACGACACCCACTTACAACAAACCCAAGGGGGACGCTATCGCCATAATGAACCTTTTGTGGTCGATGATGTGTACAGCATGGAATTTAGCCAGTGCCATTTAGATATACTCGAACAATTTCATGTGCAAGCGTTTATGATTGCGCCGATTTTTGTTGGGCAAGAGTTATGGGGTTTATTGGCGGCTTATCAACACTCAAGCAGTCGGCATTGGGAAGCTTTGGAAGTAGAGTTTTTCACGCAAATTGCAACTCAGCTGGGAGTAGCGGTGCAGCAAGCTGAATATCTAGAACAAGTGCGATCGCAATCGATACAATTGGCTCATGTGGCAGAACAGCAGCAAACCCTAGCGAGTGTCATAACCAAAGTTCGGGAATCGCTAGACTTGAACGAGATTTTTCAAACCACTACGCAAGAACTCCGCCGAGTACTCAATAGCGATCGTGTTGTTGTTTTTCGCTTCTACTCCGACTCTGAATATGAGGGTGGTGAAGTCATTGCAGAAGATGTTGCCTCTGGTTTGCCATCAACCTTAACCGCAAAAGTGTACGATCGCTGCGTCGGTGAGAAGTATACCGAGAAATTCCGCCAAGGTCATATCCATGCTGTTAGTGATATTTATAACTCTGAGCTAGACGATTGTTATATATCAATGCTGTCTCGCTTCCGAATCAGGGCAAACTTGGTAGTTCCCATGATCAAGCAAGATAAGCTATGGGGCTTATTGTGTATTAATCAATGTGAAAAATCCCGTGAGTGGCAAGACTTAGAAATTGAATTTCTCAGCCAAATTGCCTCTCAGTTAGGAGTTGCCCTCGAACACGCAGTACTGCTCAAACACACGCAGCAGCAAGCCACACAACTTTCCGAAACACTCGACGATTTAAGGCAGACTCAAGCTCATTTAATTCACAGTGAAAAAATGTCGAGTTTAGGACAATTAGTTGCTGGGGTAGCACATGAAATTAACAATCCGGTCAACTTTATCTACGGCAATCTCGCGCATATTCAAGAGTACACGCAAAACTTAATTGAGATGCTCAATCTCTATCAGCACTACTATCCTGAACCCGAACCAGAAATTAAACGACAAGCAATAGTGGCAGATTTAGAGTTCATCGCTGAAGATTTGCCTAAACTGTTTTCTTCACTGGAATTAGGTGCTGAACGCATTCGAGAAATTGTTCTTTCGTTAAGAAACTTCTCTCGTTTGGATCAAGCCGAGGTGAAACCCGTTAATATCCACGAGGGACTTGATAGCACTCTGTTAATATTGCAGCATCGTCTTAAGCCTAATTCACTGCATTCAGGCATTGAGTTGATCAAGCAGTATGGTGAGTTACCTTTAGTAGAGTGTTTTGCCGGACAACTCAATCAAGTCTTTATGAATCTGCTCTCCAATGCAATTGACGCATTAGAAGAGTCGTGCCGTCAGTCTCGTAAAGCGGGTGATAATAAATATCATCCGAGCGTCACTATGAAGACGCAGCTTTTAGAAAATGATTGGGTACAAATTTCCATCAAAGATAATGGAATCGGCATGAACCAAGAAGTACACGCGAAGCTATTTGACCCCTTTTTCACCACAAAAGAGGTGGGTAAGGGTACAGGTTTAGGACTCTCAATTAGTTACCAAATTGTCGAAAAGCACCAAGGCAAATTACAATGTGTGTCCCAACCACAAGAAGGGGCTGAGTTTTTGATCGACATCCCTGTAAAACAACCAAGAAAAAAAATTGCCAGACTTTCGTCAAGCGCCATGTGAGGAGTGGGGGAGTGGAAGAGTGGGAGAGTGGGAGAGTGGGGGAAGCGTGGTGTGGGGGAGATGAGGGAGTGGGGGAAGCGTGGTGTGGGGGAAGCGTGGTGTGGGGGAGATGAGGGAGATGAGGGAGATGAGGGAGGAATTACCCATTCGCCATTCGCCATTCGCCATTCGCCATTCGCCATTCGCCATTCGCCATTCGCCATTCGCCATTCGCCATTCTTTAAAAATAATCGGCGTTCAGCCTATGATGGAAAACAGATGCACCCTATATAGAGACACAATTATGGTTGTAGCCCTACTGTATCTGATTTTGGCTGGAGCTTATCTATTAGTCATACCAGCAGCAGCCTTGGTGTACCTCACACAGCGGTGGTATGTGGCTAGCTCGTTTGAGCGCGGTTTTATGTACTTTCTCGTGTTCTTTTTCTTACCGGGTTTGTTGCTTTTGTCACCTTTTGTGAATCTTCGACCCAAACGGCGACAAATTGAAGTTTAACGATATTTGATTGGTAGGTCATAAATCTCATGCGACGGATTGACGCTGTTGGAATTGTCTTTGGCGTTTTTGTAGCTGGCGGTTTGGCTTATGTATTATTCCTGCTAGTGGGCTTAGATAGCCAGAAAGCCGGGATTTGGAGCCAAGCCTTGCTAGTCTGTGGGTTGATTGGCTGGGTAGCAACCTATCTTTTTCGTGCGGTTGGGCAAAAAATGACCTACCATCAGCAACGGGAAGAATACGAAAAAGCTTTTTTGCAAAAGCGACTCGACGAACTCACCCCGGAAGAACTTGCAAAACTTCAAGCCGATATAGAGAGTAGGGACTCTTAAGAGATGGGGAGAGGGGGGGATGGGGGGATGGGGAAGACAAGGGAGACAAGGGAGACAAGGGAGATGGGGAAGACAACGAAGACGAGGAGGTAAACTCCCCCTGCCCCCTGCCCCCTGCCCCCTGCCCCCTTGTCCCCCTGCCCCCTTGTCGCCCTTGTCGCCCTTGTCCCCCTTGTCCCCCTTGTCTCCCTGTCCCCTTGTCTCCCTGTCCCCTTGCCCAATGCCCATTGCCCAATAACTAATGACTGCGATTTCTGATTGCTTTGAAAATCTCTCGCGTAACTCCGAGTGTGCGCTGATTCCGTTTATTACTGCTGGCGATCCGAATTTAGAAACAACTGCCCAAGCGTTGCAGGTTCTGGATCGCAGTGGAGCCGACATAATTGAATTGGGTGTTCCTTATTCAGATCCTCTGGCGGATGGACCAGTAATTCAAGCTGCTGCTATCCGCGCTTTACAAAAAGGAACGAAATTTGATTCTGTTTTGGAAATGGTGAAAGCAACTATTCCAAGTTTGCGATCGCCTATCATCCTATATACTTATTACAACCCGATTTTGTACCGGGGAATTGAAAAGTTTCTCACTCAGATTGTAGATGCTGGGGTGGCGGGATTGGTAGTTCCGGATTTACCTTTAGAAGAAGCTCAAGGTTTGCTGCAACCAGCTTCTGGGATGGGAATTGATGTTACCTTATTGGTTGCTCCCACAAGTTCAACCGAAAGAATAGAAGCGATCGCTCGTTCTTCTCAAGGATTTATTTATTTGGTTAGCGTCACCGGCGTGACGGGAATGCGATCGCAAATTCCATCAAGAGTGTCAGATTTACTTAAACAAATACGTGGTGTTACTGACAAGCCTATCGGTGTTGGCTTTGGTATTTCCCAGCCAGAACAAGCTCATCAGGTGCGCGAGTGGGGCGCGGATGCAGCAATTGTTGGTAGCGCTTTTGTCAAACGTCTGGCAGAAGGCAACTCAGAACAAGGATTAAAGGCGATCGCTGAGTTTTGTCAAACCCTCAAGCAAAGCCTGCAAACTTCTGACAAGTAGCACAAATACTCCGGCTTGCTCAAATCGCTAAACTAGATTAAAAAAATTAAAGTGCAAAATTTTTTTGCCCTGACTTAGTAGACAATTTAACCGATATGTTCTTGAATATTAACAGCAAATATCAAGCTGTAAAAAACATAGCTGATACGTCGGCTTATAGTTTGAGTATTATGTAAACTTGAATAGGTTATAAATAATGAGTGTGAGAGTGAGTAAGTCACAAATGGATATAATTACGTCGCACTTGGGGGGGACAGGCGATGAGTGAAAGTATGGCATTTATCGGCGGAGTTGCTGTAGCTGGTCTAGCAGCGCTCGTATTGCTCAAAGGGACAGGTACTCCAAACCTACAACCTAATATTGCTGTTGCCCCGCAAATGCCAGCGACTGTAGTCGCACCGCAAATGATGCAGCCCGGACAATATCCTGCTTATGGGCAACCATACCCCAATCCAGCGCCGATCAATCCCAGCGGTACTGAAGAGTTCAGAATGCAAATGGAACGGCAGAAAAATCAGCTTGACGTGTTACAGCGAGAAAACGATCAGCTCAAACAGCAAATTCCCCAACTTCAGTATCAAGTCGAAAATTATAAAAACCAAGCTCAATTAAGCGTCAATAACCAAGCCGCGCAACAAGCAGCATTGAAGCAACAGACCGAAACTCCTTGGTCGTCTTCACCCATAGTTTGGGCAGTGGCAGGTATGACTCTAACGATTGGCGGTGGTGTTGTTGTAGCTGGTGTGTTGGCTTTGTTCTCACCACGGCAGCGTTCTACCCGTACCGTACAAGTAATTCATCCTTATAATGGTCCAACACCGCCATTGGCTCCTCTACGCCGCGCTGAGTTTCTCCCCCCTCGTGTAGAAACCAGACGAGTTGAAGCCACAGAATACGACGAAATGCATTGAAGTTGAAGCAGTTGTAAGCACAGCACAAAGTAATACCCTATGGTCAGCTCACTTTCGGGCATCTAGGGTGAGAATTATCTTGGGTAAAACCAATAAATTCTCGCCTCAGTTTTGTATGTAAATTATTTCTTTACGCCTAAGTTTAATTAGGTAAAATTTTGTCTATGAGAAAATGATTACCCATAGGAACTTTGTATAGATAAGTAGGGGCATGGGGCAATGGGCTTTTTGAAGAGGGGAAAAGGGGAGGCAGTGCGGTCTTGGGGTCTCACGCCACTTGCGCGTCTGCCGGGAAACCCGTCCAACGCAGTGGCTCCCCAAGTGGAGCATCTGCCTATGATTGGGGAAAGGGGAGGCAGTGCGGTCTTGGTGTCGGACCAAGTGGAGCATCTGCCGTGAAAGGGTAAGAAAGAAGAAATATTTCTCCCCCTGCCCCATGCCTCATACCCCATTACCAGTTTCCTACCTATGTCAATAAAATTACTTTAAATATTAAACTACTAGTAACAGAATGCCCTATAAATGTAATCCTTGCAGTGTATGATTCATCATTGCAACCATACAAGCCAAGACAAAAGCCGGATGGTCTTTGACAACTGCTTTCTTACTAACTGATTAGTATAATATTTTCTAATTTTATTTATTTTTCAGAGAATATACTGTTACGTAGAAAAATCCTCATAAAAAGTATAAGAAAAAAGACTGAATGAATTTTTCTATCCCTGATGGCTTAAATATGATTTCTGGGTATTATCACTTAAGTGTTACCTAAAGATATTGATTCGGCAGATGCTCGTATATCGGCTACTAGATTATTCATTACAAACATATTGATGAGGTAGTTCAGGTGAGCGGAAATTAAGTTGCTATTGCAACTTGCCATTACTTAGTATCCATTGAGCGAATTTGCTCACTTTGCTTGATGTTCAGGTGAGCGGAAAATAAATACGCATACAGATGTTTAGCAGTTTGATGATACATCAATCACGATGCTTTATATTTTGCAGCTTGATTTTCATGCAATTGCTGCATTGAGGGCATCATACATGCGTTAAATAAACTAACCAGATTATCGAGTGGTGTTAACTTATTGGCAACAACCTGGTAGAATCGCAGAATCATCAGTTGTGTTCATCTGTTGGCAGCAATTGCCAATACTTTTTATTCTGCACATGAATTTGAAGTAGATATATTTAGCTTGGCAGTTACCGTAAAAGTAACAAATTTTGTTTTTAAAATTGACACAGCTTTGATAACATGCTCTAATCACAAAAAAATAGAAATGTTTTTTTAGGAGTAGTTAGCAAAGCGTAATTGTATTTGAGTGCAGTAGATACAAGCAGTTAGTAAACGGTAAGCTTTCTGCCTGCTTAGTCTTGCAGTGAATTTGGAACAAAAAAGACATTTCATCTACCAAAAGGAGGAAATTTTACAATATTTTGCATCCTGAAGACTGAATTTAATTCCACTCAATCGACAGCATTACCCCGCAAGACAAAGGAAAAAAGAGCAAGCGGACTAAGGAAAGCTGTTGAGTGCGAATTGATAAAAGCAAGTACAGTTCTGTAGGCTATTTTTCATGCGTTGCATTGAAATTTGGCTAATATTTCTCTGATTTAAGTTTCACAACTATCAGTATTGCTAATATCATGGCAGCAATAATCGCAGTGATTTAATCGTTAGAGCTGAAAATAGAAACGGCATTCGCATGTCAAATCATCCATTATGTGTTGAACTGATTGACACATGTTTGATAATATGCTTTCAGGAAAAAAAAGTTAATTAAAGATTGTGTAAAAGGAATTGTGAAAAAACTGCAATTGTATCAAAGTTAAAAGACCGCTTGTTAAGATTTAGTGATACGATGCTTGCGTCTAAAAAAATTTGAATTCATCCCAGAAAAGAATTAGGTTTTTCCACAAAAACCTAACCCCATAACAATCCTCTGCTATTGCTTGATGCCTTCCAATGACATCTATAAATTCATGGTTGAGGCATAAGAGCCTCTTTTTTACGTTTTTTTCATTGAGTATATTTACTAATGGAATTATACCTGTTCTTGCTCAGACAGGAGTAATCAGGAATACCGCAGGTGCAGGTGCCGATAATCTTCCACAAGTTCGCTCAAACGAGGTGACTTTAAGCGCCGGACAAGCAGCTTTGGAGATTATCAAAACAGGTGACAGGGCAGCAGCCGAACCGGGCGAAACAGTAGTTTACCGTCTTGCCATCAGAAATGCTGGTCGGGCAGCAACAAGCCAGATATCGGTTACAGACAGACTGCCTTTAGGAGTGCGATTAATCGACAGGTCGCTAAGAGGTACCATCGGCGATCGCCAAGTCGCCTTAACCGCTGACCGGGGTTCAAATCGGACAGTGACAATTAATGCTAGTTCCGGACTGCAACCGAACGAAACCTTAGTTGTGGTATATGGCGCTGAAGTAACACCCGATGCGATTCGAGGAGATGGTAGAAACCTAGCACAAGCCAGAGCCGGAAACCTCACAAGCAACCAAACCAGCTATCGCATACGGATTCGACCGGGTATTCTTTCGGATTGCGGCACCTTGATTGGTCGCGTGTTTGTCGATAAAAACTTTGATGGCGAACAGCAACCGAACGAACCAGGAGTACCGAACGCCGTGATTTATATGGACGACGGCAATCGAATCGTCACCGATGCTAAAGGGCTATTCTCCTTGGCGAACGTGGTATCCGGTTATCGTTCGGCAGCGCTGGATTTAAGTAGCTTACCAGGTTACGCTTTAGCACCTAACACGTACTTTATCGAAAAAAATAGCCAATCACGCATGGTGAAATTAGCACCTGGTAGTTTGGCACGAGTCAATTTTGGGGTTACGCCTGCCTTTTCAGGGGGTAAGCGATGAAAACTAGAAAAAATTGTGTATATTTTTCCAAAAATTTGGGAATGAGGCAGAACAAAGTCGGACATCAGCTACAATCCTCGATATTGCGCTTTGTCCTACTTCCCAAGGGTAGTGTCGGCATATTGCCTGTATTTTTAGCGATCGCCGCACCCTTTTTCTCCAGCAGTGCCTATGCTTCCACACTCAGCGATCGCCTGCGCTTAGTTGCCGAAACCTCGACCGCAGTAGAGGAGATGGGGGACAAGGAAGATAAGGAAGATAAGGGAGATAAGGGAGATAAGGGGGACAAGGAGGACAAGGGAGATAAGGGAGACAAGGGAGACAAGGGAGAATTTACTTCCTCATCCCCCTCATCCCCCTCATCCCCCTCATCCCCCACTCCCCCCTCATCCCCCACTCCCCCCCTCCTCCCATCCCTCATCTCACAAATTTCCCAACTTTCCCCGACTCCGGGTGGATTTCCTGAAGATCCGGCAACTCAATTTCAACAAAATCCGGCTTCGCCAATTCAACAACCCATTTCCCCACCTTCGCAACAAACACCGCTACAAGCACCGCCGACGACTCAGGAAGTCTTACCCAACAGTACACCGCAGACCGTTGGCGATCGCAAAGCACGCATTGAAATTACGCCTGTAGGCGATCCGCGAGTTCAAGCTGATGGACGTTCTACCATCAAGTTTTCTGGGCAAATTACCGACGACAAAGGTCAACTCATCACCCAAGACGTGATGGTGACATTGACCACTACGGCAGGTAAATTTGTTGGGGCAGACCAAGACAAAGACCAACCCGGATTTCAAGTTCGGGCGATCGGTGGTGAGTTCGTCGCCACTTTGCAATCAGATATCAAACCCCAACAAGTCCGGATTCGAGCCGGGGTAGACAAGATTAAGACACGGAACCGCTTTAGGCAACTACCACCGCGAGCGATCGGGCAACCATCAATACCATATATTGGTGAAACCGATACAACCGGCGAAAGCAAACCATTTCCGCAACAAAACGATACCTCTTTATTTGAATTAATTGGCAGCCAGCCATTAGAAGCTTATACCCAAGTTGAATTCACAACTTATCTGCGCCCATCGCTGGTGACAGGGATAGTTAATTTGCGGATTGGACAGCGGGGAACTGATTACTGGGGGAGTAGGAGAGATTTTCTCGCACCTGGTGAAAGTGGCGGTACTCAAGTCGATTTTTATAGTGCTGTCTTTGCCACAGGTAAAGTCGGAGATTGGTTATTTACCGGCGCGTATAACAGCCAACGTCCGCTTAACCAAGATTGTGAAGATAGAAATCGCCTGTTTGGTGGAATTCAATTCTGCGAACAACAATATCCCGTCTACGGTGACAGTTCTACTTTCACATCAACCGCGCCCTCAATAGATAGCGTCTATGCTCGCTTTGAGCGCAGTTCTTCAGTACCTGGAGCAGAGACAGACTACTTGATGTGGGGGGACTACAATACCCAGGAATTCAACCGTTCCTCGCAGTTGTATACGGCAACCTCGCGCCAATTACACGGCTTTAAGGCTAACTACAACTTTGGCAACTTACAAGTAACTGGTTTGTATGCCAATAACATCGAGGGTTTCCAGCGCGATACCTTCGTCCCCAACGGAACTAGTGGAAATTATTTCCTCTCCAAGCGGTTGATTGTTCCAGGAAGTGAAATTGTTTATGTAGAAGCAGAGGAAATTCAGCGCCCAGGTACAGTACGTGAGCGCCAACAGATGTATCGCGGACAAGATTATGAAATAGATTACGATCGCGGAACACTTTTGTTTCGCCGTCCGATCCTCGCCACAGAACTTCTTCCTAACTACGATGGCGTAACTTTGGTTCGCCGAGTCGTAGTCACTTACCAAAATGAAGGTGGTGAGAATTCCAACCTTTACGGCGGACGACTGCAATATAATCTCTCCAACGATCTAGAAAACAAAACTTTCTTTGCCGGTTCTTATTTAAGAGAAGACCAAGGCGATCAAGATTTTGAATTGTATGGAGCAGATTTCTTAGTTTCTTTGGGGAATTCAGGTAGGATTGTTGGGGAATTTGCCCGTTCTAACAGCGATTTGCTTACCGGGCAAGAAGTCACAGGTAATGCCTATCGCTTAGAAGCCTTTGGTAATATTGGTGACAGAATCAGCGCTAGTGCTTATTACCGAGGAGTTGAGCCAAACTTCGCGAACAACGCTACCTTTAGTTTTTCACCCGGACAAACACGCTACGGCGCGTCATTGTTGGCAAGGGTGACTGATACCACCAGCTTTACTGTCGGCTACGACTTAGAAGAAAACTATGGTAGATCTACAGGTAGGATTGTAGACTTTTTTGACTTATACGATCCGCAACCACAAACGCGAGTTGGGGACAGAGTTAGTAATGAGTTGAGAACCTTCCGCGCCGGCATTTTGCAAAGACTGGGAACTGCGGATGTGAGTTTAGAGTATGTGAACCGATCGCGTGATGATAGAGTAAGCGATCGCTTTAGTGGCGATGCTAATCAGTTAGTATCTCGCCTCAAATTGCCTCTAACTCAATCATTGACCTTTAAGGCGCAAAATGAATTGAATTTGGGCGACTCTGACCCACTTTTTCCCAACCGCACCACCTTCGGCTTAGATTGGAAAGCTTTCACCGGCGTGACAGTACGACTCGCTCACCAATTCTATGATGATAGCGAGTTACTTCGTGGTAACTCCTTCACCACCTTGGATACGATTTTCGATCGCAAGTTAGCCGAAGATACTGCCATTACAGGTCGCTATTCGGTGCTATCCGGTTTCAATGGCTTGCAAGGTCAAGGCGCTGTAGGATTGGATCAAGGTTTTCGGGTTGCCCCAGGATTAAAGGTGAATGTTGGATACCAGTACATATTTAGAAATATCTTCAACGCCACCGCTGCTGGAAACCGCGACGAACAATATTACGCTGTTGGTCAAACCGCTTCCTCACTCGGACTGTTTGCTGGTTCGGTATATAGTGTAGGGCTGGAATATACTGATAATCCTGATTTCAAAGCAAGCACTCGCTTTGAATATCGTGATGGCGACGAAGGCAATAATTTAGTTATTTCCGCCGCTGCTGCTGGTAAACTCTCTCCCGCTTTAACCGCACTGGTTCGCTTTCAACAAGCAGGTGAAGCAAACGTCTTTCTGCCTTCAAATGCCGGTATCGTCAGCGATGGAGTCAGATTCCAAGAACTCGGCGACACCGCAAACTTTAGATTTGGTTTAGCTTACCGCGACCCCAGCAACGATAAATTTAACGCTTTGCTGAAATATGAGTGGCGGCAAAACTTTGACTCAATTCAGACAAACCAGTTGATCGGCAGCACTGCTACCGGGCATGTCTTTTCCGCTGAAGCGATTTATGCCCCAAACTGGCGTTGGGAATTTTACGGCAAGTACGCTTTGCGTAATGGTGTCACTTTCTTAAATGGCGGTAGATACGACGGTACAGTGAATTTGGCGCAGTTGCGAGCAAGTTACAGACTCGGTTATCGCACTGATTTGGCAGTAGAAGGACGCTGGATTGGGCAAAACTCCAACAACAACACTGATTACGATGAATTTGGCGTAGCTGTTGAATCGGGGTATTATGTAACACCTGATTTGCGGTTAGCTCTGGGCTACAGCTTTGGTAGCGTTGATGCGAATAGTAGCCCTGATGCTACAGGATACAGGTCTGAGGGCGGTTTTTATGTAAATATCAGCTTGAAGTTGAACGAACTTTTGGGCGGCTTTGGATTGCAAAAACCCGTACCCAGACAGCAACAAGAGTCAGAAGTGCAACCAGTAGTTAGCAGAAATAATAATTCTCAAAGCAAGTTGATTAACCGTCTGCGGCTTTCCTCAGCTCAAAGTTCATCGACTAGTCAGCTGACTAGCCGTCTCAAACAAACTCAACCACAAGCAGTTGAGGAAAGCAAAGCTGAGTTAATTAAGCGTCTCAGATAGCAATGTCATTGCTATAGCCGTATTTGCGAGGTGTACAGGAGTAATGTTCAGTGTTAAATTTCGTTTATTGTTGCTGATTAGTGGTATGGCTTTGGTTGTGAGTAAAAAATTCTCGCAACAACTATCAACTAACAAATATCAATTAACAATTCTTTACCTTTTACCTTTTACCTTTTGCCTTTTACCTTCAAAAGTTGCATTTAGTCAAACCCCTACTCCCCCAGCTTTGCGGGTGGTGGTAAACAGTAACTCTGATGGTAATATTCAAGCTGATTCAGTACTGACATTGCGAGAAGCGATCGCTCTGGTCAATGGTACGCTAACAGTTGAACAACTCAGCAGTAGCGAAAGAGCTTTAGTCCAACCACAAACCGGCGGGGGTTCGCGCATTGAGTTTAATTTGCCCAATGGCGCAACCACGATTCAGTTGCAGCAACAATTACCCGATTTGTCAAGTCCGGGATTGGTAATTGATGGTGCGACGCAACCGGGATATGATGCAGCTACTTCAGCTACAGCAGAAATTGCCATCCCGGTGCCGGTAGTGACAATAACTCCAGCGACAGATAAAGAAATATTTCGCGGCTTGACTATTGTCGCCGATGGTGTAACTATTCGCGGCTTAAGTATTTATGGTTTTAATGCCAGTCCAATTAAGCAGCAGTTGGGCAACTTATTAATTTATGATGGAGTTCCCAAGCCGGTGACGCTGACCACACCGCCTGGAGATATTGTTATTTCTCATCGTTTTCCGCCTCCCAATACTAAACGACAGCAACCGCCTAACGATGATTTTCCTTTTTATAACCGAGATGTCCCACCCAAGAATGTTGTCATTGAAAACAACTGGTTGGGACTGACAACTGATGAAAGGGTGCCACCAACGACATCGGCTTTTGGGGTTTATGTTTTCAATTCCCAAGGAACGACAATTCGCAAAAACCGAATTTATTATCATGACGGTAGCGCGATTATTACCTCAGTCCGGGGTGAAAATACGGTAGTTCAACAAAATATCATCGTCGGGAATGGCATCGACGGAATGCCCGATGCCTTGCGGATTGAGGGTGTGGTTACAAAGTCGCAGATTTTAGGTAACTTGATTTGCGCCAACGATGGGGCAGGCGTGTATTTATTTAAACCTCAAGGTAACGTGTTATTACAAAATAACAAAATCACTTATAACGGTAGACGATTGCGACGGGCAGCGGTTTATGTGATGGGTAGCAATCATCAAATAATTGGTAACGAGATTGACCATCAAACAGGACCTGGGGTAGTAGTGTCAGCGTTTCCTGATACCGAACGCAACATCATCCAAGATAACTTGTTTGCCGCTTTGGAAGGTTTGAGTATTGACCTCAACACCCAGCGCAATCTTGATGTCAGCGACTTTCAACGCGGAGATGGTCCCAACCCCAAGCGCGATTCAGGCAATCGTCGTCGCGATACAGGAAATGGAGCGATTAATGCACCAGAATTTACCGCGAGGGCGTTTGTACCCAGTGGTAACGGCGTCACTTTACAAGGGAAAGCTGACCCAGGTTCGCAAGTAACAATATATCGTTTGGGAGATTATCAAAGAGGAAAACAAGCACTTTATGAACCAGGCTATGGAGCGTTGAGTCAAGTGTTGGCGACAGCGCCTGTAGACAGCAAAGGCAATTTTAGCATCACGGCGACAAACTTGCAGACCGGAGAAATGGTGAGTGCGATCGCCACCGATCCCAAATATGGGACATCGGAACCAGCGATCGCCGCCGTAATTGGCACTCCTGGGACACCAACCAACCTGACGCCATCTTCTCAACCAACGCCCATACAGCCACCGCAGTGTACTTCAAGACCTGCGCCACCCCCACCACCAGAACCGCCAGCACCACCACCAGTAACACCACCAGAACCCCTACGGATACGCGTACCGCGTAACGTTCACTTTGCCTTAGATAAATCTTTCATCAGTCCAGCGAGTGCGTTGGTTTTGGATCGGATAGCGCAGGTGTTGAAGCAATATCCGGTGATTGTCATTGAAATAGTTGGTCACACCGATCCCCGCGCTAGCGACGCCTATAACGAAGCGTTGGGTAGACGACGGGCATTATCTACGAGAAGTTACTTATTACGGCAAGGTATCGCTCCAGAAAGAATGACCATTCGTTCTCAGGGTGAAAGCCAGCGTGTAAGTGAAGGTTCTGGTCGAGTAGATTATGCACGCGATCGCCGTGCGGAAATCATTTTCAGAGACGTTAGAGGCATCGACATCATTATCGAAGGACAAGAAGAAGACTTACAAATCGAACCACCTAGAGGTAGAAGGTAGCCCAAAAGTATGAAGTATGAAATTACATCATTAATTAAGGCGATCGCGCGTCAAGTCTGACGGGGAAAGTTTCTCTGTCAGACTTGACATGAATATCGACAAAACCTGATTTTTTTGCTGATTATACCAGCGAGGTATGTAGCGATAAATTCTTACTTACGAATTACGCACTCGTTATGGAAAAACGAACCACAGAGGCGCAGAGTTCACAGAGGAATGAGGAGGAGAGAGAATTTTTGCGTAAGTCCTATTACGCTCAAAAATCAACAACCCCTGCGGCAATAAATGCAACGTCAACTCCTAATATTTTTAGTAAATGTATTTAACTTATTTTTCTTTAAATGACTCGATGGCAAGACAAAATGACTTTGAGTTTAGGGGAGTAGAGAAATAAAACGTAAAAGACTGAGAAAAAATCTTTACCCCTTTAGGAATGAGCGCAAAAACCTCTTAAACTCTCAACTTCTGTGTCCTCTGCGCCCTCTGCGGTTCGTTTTCCTAACCTTTGCGTAAGTCCTACCCTTAAACCCTTACATCCTCATACCCAACATCTGTTTGAATGTAATCTTCGATCCCCACCTTGATGAAAGCTACCCCTTAAAGTGTTGTTTAGGATCTTGCAATGAAACCTTTATTTAAGCGTTTACCAGAAATCACCCACTCTCAGATATTTCAACCTTTAAAACGTACACTTTTGACACTGCTGTTTACAGTGCCGCAAGTTCCCATACAATATCCATTGCTAGGAAGCATTTCATCGGGTGGGAAAGCTTTGGCACAAACAACAAGTTGTCCGGCTGGGACATCACCCGCAACCCTAGAGTGGACTCGTACCGACAACCTCCAAGAATTTTTAAGTCAAAATTTGAGCGTTGGCGGCATTAATACCACCTTCCGCTTTTCTGAAAGCAGCCCTGGAGTCATCGACCAAGGGGAAACACGTATTGAAACACAAGTATACGGTGGTATTACCGAACCTAATTTAAGGTTTAATATCGGAGGAAATTCGCTACCTGGACAACCTCGAGATGATGCTCCGGTAGCAGTTGGAAGCAGTGCCACACTCACCATCACCTTCTCACAACCAGTCACCCTAGCATCCCCCCTCACTTTTTTAGACATTGACCGAGATGGTGCGCGAGACCCTGATACAAGAGTCTTCCAAGATAGAGTGACAATTACAGCATTTAATGGAACTACACCAGTTGGTGTCACAGGTACGGCATTAGGTACAAATACTAGAGTCACCAATCAAGGTAACAGTGTTCTGGCAGAGGGTATAAACGAGAATGCCGAAATCACTCAAAATGCTGGCAACATTCAAGTCACGCCATCTGAGCCAATTACCCAAATTCAAGTTTTATATCAGCCAGGAACAGAATTTGGTGCTCCTGGGCAGGATGAAACTATCGGTCTTGCTAGGATAAATATTTGTGCGCCTGTTCCTGGCGGCACACTTGGCGATACTGTTTATAATGACACCAACGGCAACAGCACCCAAGACTCAGGCGAAACCGGCATCAGGGGTGTTACTGTCAACTTAGCAGGGGCGGGACCTGATGGTCAATTTGGTACGGCTGACGATATCACCCGCACCACTACCACCGATAGTAATGGTAGATACAGCTTCCCTGGTTTGCCTGCGGGCAGTTACAGAGTTTCCGTCAATAATCCTGCTGGTTTAATACCAACTCAAACTCAACCGAATGCGATCGCTTTAGCTACTGGTCAAAATATCGATACAGTTGATTTTGGCTTCACTCAACAGCCACGCGGCAGTATTGGCGATACTGTTTTCAATGACACCAACGCCAACAGTGTCCAAGACCAAGGCGAACCAGGAATCGGCGGCGTTACCATCAACCTTAGAGATAGTAGCGGTAACATTGTTGCTACCACGACTACTAACAGCAGCGGTAATTACAGTTTCCCCAATCTGGCACCAGGTAACTACACAGTATCTGTTCCCAACCCACCTGCCGGCTTTAACCCAACTCTCGTGCCGTCACTCATCACCTTACAACCCGGACAAAATGTTGATACGGCTGATTTTGGCTTTACTCAGCAGCCACGGGGCTTAATTGGGGATACTGTATTCATTGATACTAACAGCAACAACACTCAAGAACCGGGCGAACCAGGAATTGGCGGTCTGACTGTCGTTGTCAGAGATAGCAGCGGTAACACAGTTGCCACGACTAACACTGATGCTAACGGCAAATACAGTGTTAATGTGCCACCTGGTACTTACACTGTAGCTGTTACCAATGCGCCTCAAGGCTTCACCCCGACTCTCACGCAGCCGAATCCAATCAACGTCAGCAACGGTCAGAATATCGATACAGTTGATTTTGGCTTCCAGCGACCACCTGGAGGTTCAATTGGTGATTTTGTCTTTAATGATAGAAATGGCGATCGCACTCCTAACCCAGGCGAAACCGGAATTCCCAATGCTATTGTGATTCTAAGAGATGCCAGCGGTAGTGAAGTTAATCGCACTACAACTAATAACAACGGTAACTACATCTTCATCGGCTTGCCATTAGGCAATTACACCGTTGAGGTAACAAGGCTGGGTGGTGGCTTAAACCCAACCACCAACACAACCTTGACAGCTAACCTAACTGAAGCAAATCCAGATAACCTCAATATTGACTTCGGTTTCCGTGGTGGTGCTGTAGGTGCGGCAAATACTGCTTTGCGCTTGGTAAAACGAATTACCAACGTCTTTAGAAATGGTCAGCCTGTCAACGTTGCCAACTTCAACACCTTTGTCGATGACCCCAATGATAATAACGACAATATATTAGACCAAGCCGGACGCCCACCTGCTGGCGTTAGCCAACTACAAACACCTCTGCAAAGCGGTGATGAAGTAGAGTACACAATTTATTACCTTGCTGAAGGCGATCAAGACTTGCAAAACGTCAGCTTCTGCGATTTAATTCCACCTGAGACAAGCTATAGTTCCGGGGAAATTTCAGTTAATCGAGCCGGTGCAACTAGTTTGCTAACTAACGCTCAAGATAGCGACCAAGGAGCATTTTTCAGTCCCTTACAACCGTTACCTCAGCCCAATCAATGTATAAATCAAACAAATACTAAGGGTGCTGTGATTGTCAATGTGGGTACTATTACCCCTGATAGGAACTTCGGTTTCCTTCGTTTCCGCGTCAGAATCGATTAGAACTGGGGATTTACCGATGGTCAGAAACCCGACTTCTTTAAGAAGTCGGGTTTCTATGTATGTTGATAAAATTTAATTATGAATGCATCAGTTGTCGTCACCAAAACTAATCGCTTCGTGACCAACGTTAAAGCTTTGGTTATGAATGCATCAGTTGTCGTCACGAAAACTAATCGCTTCGTGACCAACGTTAAAGCTTTGGTTATAAATGCATCAGTTGTCGTCACGAAAACTAATCGCTTCGTGACCAACGTTAAAGCTTTGGTTATGAATGCATCAGTTGTCGTCACGAAAACTAATCGCAACGTTCATGAACGTTGAAATTGTCGTTATGAACGTTGAAGCTGTCGTTATTTATAAGGTTCAGAATTCTCAAGAAGTCGAACTTATTTAGGTAGTTTCGATTCTTATCTGTCTTTTGATGGTAGCGTGAAGCAAATATTAGAATTAAGCTGCTAAAAGCTTGTATCTATTTCAGCGCCCGATGCCAGTTAAGCGACAAGTGACTGAGCAAACCTTAACTCCAAATGATTCATCAATGCCTGATGAACGCATCGAAATTTCTCAATTTTATAACGTTGTTCCTCAAGAACTTGCAGTTGAGTCTTTGCCCAGTCACTTGATTGTAATCCATACTACGCCTCAGCCAGTACAAGTTGTAGAGCGTGACGATCGCCTGAAAATCAAAGAACTGGCAAAACCCGGAGATGTCAAAAGAGGCAGGGGAGCAGGGAGCTCTTAGCAGGGGGGGGGAGAGGCGCTCGACGTCCCGTGGTACTCCGCCCCAGCCAAGCGGACAAAGAAGGACGGGGCTTCATACCCATGTTCCGCTTCGCTCCACTTCGTTGGGGTTGGGCTTGCTCAAGAGCTGCTTTGAGCCCCCTTCCCCTCTGCCTATAAAGGTGAATATTCTCTGTGCCAGCAGTATGGCTTATTGCCAGTGGAAAGAGGCAATTTCTTTTATTCAATTAACTGTGCCACCTGCGTTCATCGATCGCGTTGCTACACAAACCGATAATAATTCCCGCGCAACTTACGAACTAATTAATACCTGGCACACTCACGACGCGAAAATTCTCCAAATTAGTCAGTGGCTTTTAGACGAACAGCACAGCGGTGGGGGACGACTGGATACACTTCGAGACAGTCAAAATCCAGCTTTCCAGAAAATTACAGAGCGAAACTGGCAAATTATCGCCGAATTGGAAACTGTAGCAAAAGAACTTGATCGGAGTATGGCTCAAGTCGCGCTGAATTGGACAGCAAACCAACCTGGTATTGGCTCAGTAATTATTGGAGCGACAAAGCAAGCGCAACTGGAAGATAATCTTAAAGCATTGGATTTTCAGATTTCTGGTGAATTAAGCGATCGCCTCCAAACAGTCAGCCGTCCTAAATCTCAATTTCCCTACAGTTACTTCGAGTCAGAGATTCAAGGCATGATTCATGGTGGTAAGCCAGTTGGCTTGAAACCAACAGGATACTATCCCAATATTTTCATCGAATCTGCGGGTGCTGGAGTGTCCTAAAACATATTAATTTAAGCAAAAATAACCGAAAAAGCATTTGCTAGCAAGCACAGATGATGACAGACAATATCCGCCAACAAAATCGCTCTTGTGTTGAAGAATTTTTTACAAGAACTGGATGGGAGCGTGAAAGCCCCGGAAGAGCAGGAACGTAGTTCCGTATTCTACAGCGTAGGACCGGGGATGAAACGGGACTCGGTAGGCTTTAGCCTACTGTGAATATTGTACAAAATTTCCAAACGCCCCCGGATACCTTACGCCAAAGATGGTAGTATAAGGTAGGAGGTAAAAACGATGCTTGTTTTTGAGTTTAAAGCTTATGGGAAGTCAGCCCAAATGGCAGCGGTAAATGACGCAATCCGTACTGCTAAGTTCATCCGCAATAGTTGCATTCGCCTATGGATGAATGTTAAAGGCACGGGTAAAAATGATTTGCAGAAATATTGCGCTGTGTTGGCAGCTAATTTCCCATTCGCTTCGGAACTCAATTCAATGGCTAGACAAGCCAGCGCAGAAAGAGCATGGTCTTCTATTTCTAGATTTTACGACAACTGTAAAAAAGGTATTGTTGGGAAGAAAGGTTTTCCCCAATTCCAAAAAGATTGTCGCTCTGTTGAGTACAAAACATCAGGATGGAAGCTTGCGGACGACCGTAAATTCATAACTTTCACAGATAAAAAAGGTATTGGACGGTTAAAACTAAAAGGTACTCGTGACTTGCACTTCTACCAAATTAATCAAATTAAGCGGATTAGATTGGTAAAACGCGCAGACGGCGTGTATGTTCAATTTTGCGTTGATGTAACTCGATCTGAAGACATAGAATCTACTGGTAATACAATTGGTTTGGATGTTGGGCTGAAAGAATACTACACCGATTCTAATGGTGTAATGATTGAGAATCCTAAATTCTTGCGTAAAGGGGAAAAAGTTCTCAAGCGTTCTCAACGTCGAGTATCTAAAAAGGTAAAAGGTTCAAAAAATAGAGGCAAAGCTAGGCAGGTTTTGGGTAAGCGCCACCTCAAAATAAGTAGGCAACGTAAAGACCATGCCGTGAAGTTGGCACGGTGCGTAGTTCAGTCTAACGACTTGATAGCCTACGAAGATTTGAGGATTAAAAATATGGCGAAAAATCATTGTTTAGCCAAGTCTATAAATGACGCATCTTGGTATCAGTTTCGTGTCTGGGTTGAGTACTTTGGGAAAGTATTTAAACGAGTCACGGTTGCAGTTAATCCGCAATATACGAGCCAAGAATGTTCTAGCTGCGGTGAAGTTGTTAAGAAAACACTATCTACAAGGACGCACGCCTGTAAATGTGGGTGTGTGCTGGATAGGGACGAGAACGCTGCTAGAAATATCCTTAGTCGAGGATTGGGTACGGTAGGGCATACCGGAACCTTTGCACTAGATGCAAGCAACACTTGGGGAGATGAAACCTCTACTCTAGTTGGTGAGGCAGCGCGGTCTTGGGGGTCTCCCCCATGAGCGACTGCCGAACCCGTAAGGGTGCAAACCTGCTTGAGCAAGTTATGTCGTAAGAACCAAGAATCCCCGCGCATTTATGCCGGGGAGTGTCAAGAAACATCCGATCCTGCCGTTTTCATTGTCGAATTTAAAGGCGTTATTGACGTTAAGTTGACTGGTAAAACCTACAACAACAACTATTGCGGAGTATTCACAATTCAAAACAGCAAACTCGTCCACTATAAAGAGTACTTTGACCCGATTATCCTTCAGACTGCCTTCGGCACAAAGCTTCAAGAAAACTTTAATGTTAATGAATGATTGCGATGAAGACACATTTATCTAAGTTTCTTGCTGTTGCGCTAGCTACATCGCTCAAATAGCAGTAAACAAGATCCCGTGGAAAAAAAGAGAGAAAAACGAGCAACCTTTTTTGCTGGTCTACGCTACAACTTGTGGATCTCTGAACAAAACCGAGCGGGAGGAGAGATTTTGGTATAGTACGATACTTTTATCCCGCTCGGTTTTGTTAAGGTTGCTCGTTTTTCTTAACTTTATGCGTCCCCCGACTTCTCGCTTTTAAGTCGGGGATCTGAGTCTATCAGAAATTTGGGGTAATCTCACATCAGATGTATTAACGTAACACTGTATTAGGTATTATTATTGAGGCTTTTACTTATCGCCTTAAATATTACAGTTCCCAGCCCCAATGCAAAAAACTAAATTTATTAGCTTAATTACCACCAGTGCTGTGCTATTATCTACCTTCATCATCGGGGGAAAATTTGCCCAAGCACAGCAGCGTCCCGTTCCTCTTTTGAGAGCTAAATGTGTTAGCAGTGGACTTGGCACTTACCGCGAGCAAAATCTTGATGTTTCTATCGGCAAAGCAGTTTATACAAGTCAGTTTTATTTAGGAGCAGGCAACCGCTCGGCTTCGTTGACTTGTAAAATTAAACCAGATAATCGCCCGGAATCTCCTTTTCAAACTTTCAATTTAGGATTTGGAATACGTGACAATGACACAACAACTCCAAATGTGGTAGTTAAGGTTTACTTAGATGGTCAGCAAGCTGAAAGCCGAACTGTAATTGCAACACAGCCAATTTCATTATCACTTGATGTCAGCAATGTTAGTAACGTTGCTATCGAAGCAGTTTGTTCTCGCTCAAACCAATATTGCGATAGAGTTTACTTTTATAAGGCTGATTTAGAGCGCAAAATTGTCTCTCCACAACCGAAAAAGTAAATTTGTTATTTGTTGGTGGATAGTTGATAGTGGATAGTTGATAGTTGATAGTTGATAGTTGATAACTGTTGACTGTTAACCGTCAACTAACAACCAACAACCAACCACTAACAACCAACCACTAACAACCAACCACTAACAACCAACCACTAACAACCAACCACTAACAACCAACCACTAACAACCAACCACTAACAACCAACAATTAACCTAAAAACCATTTTCATCAGTTTCCGTTGTAGTTTCAGTATCTATATTATTGTCGAATTCTTCAGGAGAGACGTTCCGGTGGAACGTCTCTACTTTATGTTGGCGATGATTTAGATGATGGGGTTTAGCGATTTTTGGCAATTCCTGTTTTGCTAAATTCTCGGCTGCTTGCTTAAATAATGGTTCCATTTTATCTCGCCAATATTGAATATTCGGCAACTTTTCTGGATGGTCTTTATAAGCTAAAACTTTATCCCATTGACCGTTATCAAGTGCTTTATTGATTTCATTAGATAAAGCTTCTGCTTTTGCCCAATCTTGCTGCCATTGAGAAACTGTTCCGGCTGTATCTTTCCAAGTTGAAGAAGCTGAAGCAGGCAGAGATTTGAGGAGTGCGATCGCCCCCGCTAAATCTCCATTATCATACTTCTCTCTTGCTTCTTCCACAACCTGAGAATTGTTCTCACTAGAAGTTGATTTATCTGTTTCATCAGTAAATGGTTCAGCACGAAATGGATCTGATTTTTCTGGCTTTGGCGATTCTAATTTTTCTGGCTTTGGCGATGAAGTTACGGCAGCTGGTTTTGGTATCGGTTGGGGAATCGGTCGAGCTGCAATTAAGTCACTATCATTTACTGTCTTAATCGCAATACCTTTGTCTCGCAAACAAGATACCCATTGTTCTGGATTGGCTATTACATGAGAGTTCGCCCAAGCAGATTTTCCCGAATCAAGTTTAACTTGCACCCAACCGAGTTTTGTCCGCTTGCCAGTCACCTCAAAACTAGTGTTATCGCTAAGTGTTTGCACAATATTATCAGAATTAATTGCACTCGGCTCAGAACGGATATTAGAATTACCTGTAACAACAGCTTCGCAGATATTTGCTGAAGCCGCACCATTACTAGCAAAATTAAAACCGAGATTTTTCGCACTTCCAACTAAATTGGTGGCAACAGCAGCTGCACCACCTGCCAATAATGCGGCAATGACTAGCGGCAATAAGTCGGGTCTGTTAGACTCTTTACGGGCAGGTTTGGCAGCATGATTTGCCGGCGCAACCGCGATAGTCTGCTGCCGAGACATTTGAGAAGTTGGTTTGATTGTTTGGTAGCTGCTAGGAGTTTTCGCGTATTCTTGAGGTGCCGGTACAGAAGAAAGCAATTGCAATGACAGCAGTGCTTGCATGACGCTGTTATAGCGGTCTTTGAAGTGATAGCGCACCATCTTGGTTAACACCGCCGCCAATTCAGGACTTACAGGTGCTAAATGCTGCCAGATAATTTCGCCTGTATCGGGGTCTTCTTGAAAATCGATTGGCGCTACTCCCGTCAGCGCTTGAATGGCGATGATACCCAGAGAATAAATATCACTATTGGGGCGGGGTTTGCCTTGTCCTTGTTCTGTGGGCATATAACCGGGAGTGCCAATCGCTACAGTAGCGGTGGTTTGCCCCGCAAAAGTAAGATTAGGCGATCGCAGTTGTTTAACGGCTCCAAAGTCTACTAAAACTAATTTATTATCTGAAGTACGACGAATAATATTATCTGGCTTGATATCGCGGTGAATTACGCCTTCGCGGTGGACAAATTCTAAGATGTTCAGAACTTCTAGCAACATCTGAATGACTTCGCTTTCACTCCAACGCTGATTTGGTACAAGTTCTTCGCTGAGTGTATGTCCTTCAATAAATTCTTGGACTAAATAAAATTCTTGATTTTCGTCAAAGTAAGCTAAAAGTCTGGGTATTTGGTCATGATTACCCAGTTTTTCTAAAGTTTCCGCTTCTGATTGAAACAAGCGCTTGGCGGTTTCAAAAACTTTCGGATCTGAGTTTGCCCCTTTGAGGTGCTTGACAACGCAGATGGGGTTGCCCGGACGCCTGGTATCTTGGGCAATGTATGTTTCCCCAAATCCCCCCGTCGCAAGGACTCTCACTACCTGATAACGATGGTCTAACAGCTTGCCGATCATATTCCCTCCCCAGTTTGAACACCCATTTTCCGGATGGTAATAAATATCTCCAAGTTTTCTTTGATGAAATCCGCTATCTTGAGAAAAGATTTAGGCGGAAAACACAATTTTTTCACAAAAACGTTGTTAATTTTTATTTCAATCTTGTTTTGAATTTACCATGCCACCTAAAATAACCAATTCAGTCACCTGGCAGCAGGCTGAACTGCTGATGCAACCTGCTTTCATTCGCGTTGTTGATAACATTCGCAAGCAACTCGATGAATCTGCTTGGAAGGGAACTTACCAAGATGTATTAGTTTGGGCTGCTGACACAAGTGATGAAACTAAAGCGATCGTTACCCAACTGTTGCAAGAAATGGAAGGGGCAACACCGGAACAAAGCGATTTAATCAGACAGTCTCTTGCCAATTTACCAACGCCCCATCCAGGATATCATCTATGTTTGCAGCGTCAAGATCGACAAGTGACAGTTGATTTGTGGGAACTGTGTTACAAAGTGTGTTTTCTTGACTACGGCACAGGTGATGAAGCGGTAAAAATCGACACTGATTTGATTGATGAAACCGGTGATGTAGATTGGCTGCGTTTGGAAGCGAAGACTAAGGAGTTGGTGGGGCAAGTGTTTGCAAGTTTACCAGAGTAGGGAGTGGGGAGTGGGGAGTGGGGGAATAAGATGCCCGCAGAATAGAATTTGCTTGCTCACGAACTGAGCTTACCTGCGTGGGGTAAGAGGCAATCGCTTTTTCAAAGAAGGTGAAATTATTGGCATTGCATAACCGTGGGATTAATGGTAGAGACGTTCGGTCCGGAACGTCTCTACAATACGTTACGTTGACTTTACTATTTTGCTGCATATACTGTTTCAGGCATTTAGCAACATACTCAGCTAATTTGACGGGAACTGCATTACCTATCATTTGTTCTAAGTCAGTTTTGGAACTTTCAAAAAGAAAATTAGGTGGAAATGTTTGTATATAACTGCGTTCAATAGTAGTTAAAGGTCGTAATTGCGGCGTAATAGGTGCAGCATCACCAGGATGGATTTTATAATTTTTAGGAATCGGTCTATTAACACCTCTAATTGTCGGACTTGGTTCGTCAATACTAAAAATAGCTCTTCTTTTATAGCTTCTCGGATGTCGATAATAATACTCAATGCCTAAACTATCGCTCAAGTATTCTCTAATTGTGGTTGGTCGGGTTGCTAAGTTAGCTTGTAAATAAGATTCTAAAGCTTTATCTTCACCGTTAAATTCACCTATACAAAAAAATCTTTTACGCTTTTGCGGTACACCACATAAACTCGCATCTAATATCTTTTCGGTGAGTCCGTATCCAGCTTGTTGAAAAATATCTCTAGCTATTTTATACTTGGCGCTTTTGGCTAACCTATCTACATTTTCCATGACAAACCATTTGGGTTTGACACTAGCGACTATTTCCGCAAACACAATAGTTAAATCACCTCGTCCTAAGTTTTCATCTCGTTTGCCAGCGCTAGAGAAATCTTGACAAGGTGGACCGCCAATAATTATATCTGGATTGAGATTTTTGATAATCTCAAAATTATCTAAAGCAGCAATGTCACATAATATGACATCGTGATGAAAGTTTTTTTGATAAACTTTGATAGCGGTTTTCCAGTTATCAAAGGCTGCGGCTATTTGAAAACCTGCATTTTGAAATCCGAGAGATAAACCGCCACATCCGGCGAATAAGTCTATGACTTTTAAGGATGAATGCAATTCTAATTTATGATTTTCTTTCACAATATAGTGTAAAATTACATGTGATAGAAATAGCATAACTTGTAAGCCGTCAGGTTGAAACCTGCGGCTACACGAACAAAGCCCACCTGCGTGGGCTAAGAAAAAGCGTTTTTAGCTAGTCTGGGTTAGGGGAGTTGTGTAGCCGGCTAGTTGATTGTTTGCATTGGCTTCCAACTATGCAATGATGCTTGAATTGTGGTCAATTCATGTAAGTATTGATTTAATTGTGCTTTTTGAATTTCAAGCATTTCACGAATGCGATCGCCTTCAGCTTCCTTTGTCTCCCGTTCTCTCAGTATGCGACCAAAATCATCTCGAAACTGTTTAATATAGTCGTTGATTTGCTGTTCTGCACTTCTAAAATCTTCCTCAACCTGTTTTTCAATGACTCGCTGTAAAAGCTGTTGATTTTTTGATATCTGCTCATCTATCTTCTGCTTAATCTGTTGTACTGTTTGACGTAAGTCAATTTCGTAAAATTCCTGTTTATCTTGGTATTCTACATCTACATAATAAACTTTACTCGATTTACAGCAACTACTTTCTTTTTTTTGCTCTCTTCGTGTGCGCGTAAATACCTCTTGCTGATATTGAATTTTCGCATCAATTCCTTTAAACTCAAATTAGCGATCGCGCATAATTTCCGCCCGTCCAGCTACTCGCACTGAAAGAAAGTTATATGAAGAATCCTGAAGAACTTGAACTAAATCTGCGACCCCGTGTAACAGAAACAGTATCGATAAAGATACCAACTGACACATTACAATCTCTGAAAAAAGTTGCCGCTAGTCGAGATATGTCTGTTGAAGCTTTACTCAAATTGTATATTGGGCAGAATTTGCGGCAAGACCTAGCTAAATTATTTTCTGATCGCCTGCTTGAGTCAACCGCTCAAGTTTTAGCACGGCACATCCAATCAGAAGACGAAATTGCAACGATTATTCAAGAAATTCAAACAGAAATAACTCGTTAGGTAAACTTAAAATCAAATGGAAGATTAGAAACAGCGCATACTAATTATCAGGTAAAATAACTCGCCTGTAGGATATTTGATAATATTTTCATGCTGTAAGTTGATTTATCCTTTATTTTACAATCCAAAATTGTTATCACCATGTCCAAATCTGCAATTGACACCAACGACGCAGCAGCTATCCAAGCAGCGCAAGATTCTGTTGCTGTATGCGATCGCTCACACTCCGGCATCATCCGTGTTTCTGACGATGACCGCATCCGCTTTTTACACAATCAAACTACTAACGATTTTCAAAGTCTCAAACCAGGACAAGGCTGTGATACTGTAATGGTGACATCTACGGCTCGGACTATTGACTTAGCAACAGCTTACGTTTTAGATGATGCAGTGCTGTTACTAGTTTCGCCGAATCGCCGAGAATTTCTCATGCAATGGCTGGATAAATACATCTTTTTTGCCGATAAGGTGCAATTAACCGATGTGACAAATGAAACTGCAACCTTCAATCTCATCGGTTCGCAAAGCGACACTATTATAAAAAAATTGGGTGCAGAAGCTATTATCGGTCAACCTTACGGCACTCATCAACTATTTGATGGTGGGGTGCGGGTTGCGGTGGGTAGTGGTTTAGCTTTGCCCGGATATACCCTGATTTTACCAGCTTCTGAAAAGGCGACGGTATGGCAGAAAATTGTCGAAGCTGGAGCGCAAGAAATGAGCGATCACGCTTTTGATGTGTTGCGAATATTACAAGGTCGCCCAGCCCCAGAACATGAATTGACTGATGATTACAATCCTCTAGAAGCTGGTTTATGGCATACGATTTCTTTTAACAAAGGTTGTTATATCGGACAAGAAACCATCGCCCGTTTAAATACTTACAAAGGTGTAAAACAACACCTTTGGGGTATTCGCCTCAACGCGCCGGCGGAAATTCAAAGTGCGATCGCTGTCGGGGATGAAAAAGTCGGCAAACTTACCAGTTATACCGAAACTGCTGATGGTTACTTTGGGTTAGGTTACATCCGCACTAAAGCTGGTGGCATCGGCTTGAAAGTTAAAGTCGGAGAAACCGAGGGGGAAATAGTAGAAATCCCGTTCGTTACTCACGAATACCCACAGTAGAGTGTTAGGAATTTAGTTTTTTCATTTAGACCGATGGGGGGAGGGGGGGATGGGGGAGACAAGGGAGAGGGGGAGGACAAGGGAGAGATAGGAATTTGTTTCTTAGCCCAAGTCGTCCCCCAAGTCGTCCCCCTTGTCTCCTTGTCCCCCAAGTCGTCCCCCTTGTCTCCTTGTCCCCCTTGTCTCCTTGTCTCCTTGTCTCCCCCTCTCCCCCTCTCCCCTAACTTCTACTAATCAGCACCTTCACAAAACTCATCTATCCAAGAAGGTAGATTACTGGCATTAGTGGTCGGCGATAAATTAACTTCACTCTGAACATCTTGAAGTTGCATTTTTACATGCTTGTCTTGGCTTTCAATTGTAGCCACAGCAAGCGGTTTGCCATTGCCAGGAAACTGTTTAGCAGACAAGCGCGATCGCTCACAAGTTCCATTCATCCGAATTACATCACCCGGAAGTGCAGCAACGCTCTTTTTTCCTTCTCGTCGCCAAGGAGAAAGGTTAGGAGGTGAGGTTTTGCTGTGTTTATTATCATGTTTGCCCTTGGTTTCAACTTTAGTAGTAAATCCGAAGGGCTTGGATTTATTCTTGCTTTCAACTTTAGGTTTGTCATTATTTTTGACTTCTGTTGTCACCAGCGCTTCAGTAGTCTTAGTTTCAACGTCGTTTTTTACAGCATCTCTAACCTCATGTTGGCTTACGCTAATCACCTCTGTGGTAACTATTGGCTTTTCCGATTTAATTAAATCTAAATGTCGGTCGGGATTGAAGTTAAGACCTAATGCGGCAACAATGCGATCGGGATTATTATTTAGATCCAAAATAAAGGGAAAAATCTCATCGAGTTGCGGTTCTAAAACAGATAAAGTCGCCAACATAAAACCGCTGCTTGGACGCCGTTCACCATCATAAGTGCCCCAAATTTGCATCTTGACTAACCAAGGACGATTTTCAAAGTAGTAATTTAGCCACTTGATTTTCAGTGATTCACGCAGATGCTGAATATTCATAGGATGCCTCGCAAAGAGTAAAAAAGAGTGCAGTCCTTTATATTTTTAATCGTCTTAGGACTCAGAATGAAACCGAGAGTACAGCATCTTTTCAACTTCTTGACCGCCGAGTAAATGCTGTTCTACTACCAAAGGCACTTCATTAGGGCGGACACCACTATACCAGACGCGATCGGGCAACACCAACACCATCGGACCATTACCGCATTGTCCCAGACAGCCGGTAGCCGTCACCGTCACCCCAGGAACTACTGAAGCCTTAAAAGCCGCTAATACCTTCTTTGCACCTTGCTTTTTACAAGTGCGATTTTGACACACCCGCACGCATCTAGAAGAAGCGGATGGATCTGTAGTTGAGGAATAGGATGCTTGATTGTTTGACATTTTTTAACAACAGGAGGGGAGGACGGGGGAGTGGGGGAGTGGGGGAGTGGGGACAAGGAGGACAAGGAGGACAAGGGGGACAACTAACCACTAAGCACTAACCACTAACTACTAACTACTAACTCCTAACTCCTAACTCCTAACTCCTAACTTTTAACTCCTAACTAATCCACTGACAGTCCTTTTGACGCCAGCCATTCAGGGTTGAATATCCGTGATTGGTAACGAGAACCGCTATCACATAAAATAGTGACGATAGTATGTCCGGGTCCCATTTGTTTGGCTAGTGCGATCGCACCACCAACATTAATTCCTGTGGAACCGCCCATTAATAGCCCATCTTTTCTTAATAGCTGGTAAACTACTCGCAAAGCTTCTTTATCATCAATTTGAATCGCATCATCGGTAGGTGCCCCTTCCATATTTGCGGTAATGCGACTATTACCAATACCTTCGGTAATCGAGTTACCCTCTAATTTGATTTCACCTGTTTTAATATAACTGTAAAGTCCGCTACCCATCGGATCGGCAACTACGCATTTAATCGCCGGATTTTTCTCTTTCAGGTACATCGCCACACCCGCAAATGTGCCCCCTGTGCCGGTTGCAGCTACCCAACCATCTACTTTACCATCTGTTTGCGCCCAAATTTCTGCTGCTGTGGTTTCGTAGTGGGCGCGACGATTTGCTAAGTTATCAAACTGATTCGCCCAAATTGCGTTTTCCATCTCTGCGGCAATTGTGCCAGATAGTCTAACGTAGTTATTGGGGTCTTTATATGGTACAGCCGGGACGGGACGAACTTCAGCACCCAAAGCCCTCATCGCGTCCATCTTTTCTTGCGATTGAGTATCGGGAATAATAATTAAACATTTGTAACCTTTGGCATTGCAAATATGTGCTAGTCCGATACCTGTGTTACCGGCTGTTCCTTCAACGACGGTACCACCGGGTTTGAGTAAACCTTTCTTTTCGGCATCTTCAATAATATAAAGTGCGGCGCGGTCTTTGACGGAACCTCCAGGATTGAGAAATTCTGCTTTAGCGAGAATTTCGCAGCCAGTTTCTTCGCTAAAGCTGGTTAAGCGAATCAGCGGTGTGTTACCTACAGTTCCGACAAAGCCGTTTTTGATATCCATGTTAAATTTACCTGAGTTCTACCTATAAAAATTTTGGCTTATATCAATGGTCGTATTCAGGATAAACTTAGGCAATACAAAATTACCACTGACGATAGCAGGATTTTTTAGATATTTATCAGATTTACGCTTTCCATTCGGATTCTGGAATATCTGCACCGAGCATGATGTTACGTTGCGTTCCTATAGGTAAATCACGACCTTTGTGATATGGTACAATTACCTGAAGTTGTCGGTCAATATTTCGCCATTTCCGATGACTACCTTTTTGAGAGACTAACTCAAAGCCGTAACGTTGCAAGATGCTTTCAACTTCCAATGCATTCATTCTTTGAGTACGGCTCATCCAATAGTAACCTCGCGTGTAACCGCTCCGGGTGCTAGTTTAATGAAGTCGGGTTCAAGATATAATGCGATCGCTTCACGAATATTTTCTAAAGCTTCTTGCTCGGTTTCTCCTGCGGAAACGCAACCTGGTAACTCTGGACACCATACTGCCCATTCACCTGTCTCTAAATCTGGTTCAAGAATTACACGCCATTTCATTGTCATACCTCCTTGCTTTGATTTTAAACAAAGCTAGGATTAATTGATTGATGCTACTGGCACATGAAGTGCGATCGCCTGTTTTAATTTTTCTCACGAGTGCGATCGCGCTCCTTCACCAGACATGTTTTACTGGATACTGGGCAATAACTGGATCACCTGTTACCAAAACCGCATCCTCAACATTTGCTTGAGCAACCAACATCCGATCAAATGGATCTTTGTGCAGTATGGGTAAATTATCTAACGCGAATGCATGAGCTTGAGTAATTGGTAAAATTTCAATCTTGTTAGTCCGCTGTTGGCTTTCAACAATTTCTGCTAAAGGTAGATTTAGTTTTAGCTTGCCTAACTGAGTTTTGATCTGTATTTCCCAGATGCTTGTCACACTAAGAAGCAAAATACTTTTTTGGTCTTCGAGCAATGCCAAAGCTTGTTGTGATAATCTATTTGGGTCACTATCCCACCAAATAAAGGTATGGGTATCCAATAAGAGCTTCATGTACTTTGCGTCCAAAACTCCTCAGGTAACGGCTCATCAAAGTCATCACTTGTCCAAATTGTACCAGCATGTAATCCTGCTTTACGGGGCGTTGTAGGTTGGGGAGCGATTGAAACTAAACGAGCTAAAGGTGTGTCACCCTCTGTTAGCACAATTTCTGTACCTTCAAGCACTAGACATAATAATTCTCTTAAATTCGCTTGCGCTTCGTTCACGTCAACAGTTCTTATTTGCATTGTTGCGATACCTCCAAGATTAATTCTAAACAAAGCTAGGATTAATTGATTGATGCTATTCGCTCCGGCTCAGTATATACTTAGCTAGAATTTGTATGGCAAACAACATTAGTTCAAAAATCTGGCGCTGGAGGTATTGACTAGTTTACCGTTAATCTTGTTTACTAACTCCAGCCCTAATTGTTGCCGAAACTAAGGTTACTGATGGAACGTCTAGAGTCATCAAAACAGACTGAGCAAATTACACAAATGGATGCACAAAAAACTTCAGTTTCGGAGCATGAGGTGACAGCGATCGCTCCGATAGAATCTCCTAGAGATGAAAAACCTGTATCGCGACCTCGCAACCGCAAACTGTTACCCTTTTTGATCGTAGGAGTAACGTTAGGTGCAGGGGCGATCGCTGCGGGAATTTATACTTACCGCTATATGCAGTTTGCTAAATATCACCAGGTAACAGATAATGCTTATGTTTCCGCAGATATTTATCCTGTGAATTCCCGCATTGCTGGGGTAGTTATGGCAGTTGCCAGCAAAGATAACCAATCGGTAAAACCAGGGGAAGTATTAGTACAACTCGATCCCCGCGAATACCAAGTATCTTTAGCACAAGCAAAAGCCGATCTAGAACTAGCCAAGCAACAAGCAGAAGTGGCACGGCAAAATATCAATAATGTGGTGACAATTGATACGCCTGTTGTGCGTCCTCCTGTGGTAAATACGGCTGCTCAAGCCAAAATCGCAGCTAGCAGATCGCAAAGTATTAATCAGCAAATCGAGTTAAATCGGCAACAATACAAAACCGCACAAGCAGCGATCGCGCAAAAACAGGCAGAATTAAAACAAGCTGAACTCCAGCTATCCTACACCAAAATTACTGCCATGCTCGGCGGTCAAGTTGGTAACAAAGATGTCCGAGTAGGTCAGCAGGTGCAACCAGGACAAACTCTGATGTCAGTTGTGCAGCCGAATCCTTGGGTTGTTGCTAACTTTAAGGAAACTCAGTTAGAAAAGATACGTCCGGGGCAAAAAGCCGAAATCAAAATTGCTGCTTTCCCCAGTCGCAAATTTATCGGCAAGGTAGATAGTATATCACCTGCCTCTTTTAGCAGGTTTGCCCCCACACCGCAAAATAGCCCCTCGGCTAATTCTAATAATAATACCGTGCAACGAGTTCCCGTGAAGATAATGCTTGAGCCTGAGAGTATTCGCGGTTATGAATCTCGAATTGCTCCGGGAATAAGTGCAGATGTGACAGTGGAAACGCGATAAATCACAATTCATGTGCAGGCGATCGCTTTACCAAACTTTACTTGTATTCAATACAAAACCAGGTAAAATGCGATCGTCGCCACTTATGTTATCAGGATTTTCTAAACATTCCTCTGGTTGACCCGGACGATAAATATAGACTCTACGATTCTTGCGGTCAATCAACCAACCTAGCTGTATTCCCGGTTCCCTCATATATTCTTCCATTTTATCCTTCTTTGGTTGCAGGTTATCAGAAGCTGACCTGAGTTCAATGACAAAATCAGGACAAATCGGTGCAAACTTTTGCTGCTGTTCGCTTGAGAGAGTATTCCAACGTTCTAATTTAATCCAGGAAACATCAGGAGAACGATTCGCACCCGTTGACAGTTTAAATCCTGTACTAGAGTCAAAACAAATACCCGTACCATCCTGCTCTGCCCAAATTCCTACCTGTAAAGCAATATTAAAGTTACGATTTCCAGTTTCTGAACCAGTTGGGGGCATAATTGAGATTTCTCCAAGTTTATTCCGCTCAATGCGTAAGTCACGATTCACCTGACAGAACTCGAAGAATTGCTCGTCTGTCATTTGCATTGATGGCGGAATTAATACGACAATAGGGGATGAAAGCATAATTTACTCCCTTTTTTATTTTTTATTTTCACTTTCTTTTAGCTTTTTTGGTAAATCTCAGGTAGGTTTACGCGAAATTTTGACTATAACAGGAATGAGCGCAAAACAGATCGTATTTAGCAGCAAAAAATAGTTCTAAAAATTTTTCTTTTTTTATCTCTTTATTTTTTACACAGAAGCACATTGTTGGCAGTTTCGAGTTGTAGGTTTTGGTGGAGTGGTGTATGGAGAGCGTCGGATATATTACACGGCTCTTGCTGCCCAAAAAGCGGGACATTCGTGGATTGAGAGGGGAGTTGATAGTGCAAACGCTCAACTTGTTCGAGTGCGGTCAGTATTGTTAAATAATTGAGCCACACCACAAGAACGCTCATCATTCCAAGAAATTTCAGAGAATTGGCTATTGGTGTATCGGTTGATAACCTTGCGCCAAAATGTTTGTGCATCTACATTCAAGTCTAGCTGTCGTACCTCCCACTGACTGGGAAACAAATCGAAAATGTCGGTCGCTACCCGATAGCCAATACCTTGTCTTCGGTATTTGCGTAGAATAAAGAATTCACCCATATCCATAGTGTGTTCGTCTCCTGAAAGATGGCTGCGCCCGTCGGCAATGACAAATCCTGCGAGCGAGCCATCCACCTTGACAAGAAACGGATGTCGCCAAGGCTCAGTCCAACAACCTTTAAGAGCGTCGTCCCCGAATCGACCATCATTCCCGACATCCCAGCCCATGAACTCACTAAAATCATAGAAATAAAGTTCTATCAAATGAGTCAAAATCGACTTATCTTGCGGACGGGCTTCAATGATTTCAATATTCACGCTAGTTTCCTCTAATATTGTTGAGACGGCTGAGAGTAATAGTATCCCCCATTCCGCACCCTAAGTGTCGCACATGAATAAGATGAAGGAAAAGTAGTACAGAAAAACTAAAAAAAGAGTAGAAAACAATCACCCAATTGAGAATTATAAAGCGCGGCAGTCATGCGAAAGAGGATTTGCTTTTCTCAAAGACCCATCATTTTTTGCAAATAGCGTTTATCTTAAAAGACCGGAAAGAATCGAAGCATTGGCAATGATAATGGGTTTATGTTTGTTAGTCTATAAATTAGCGCAGCGACAAATACGTCTGGCTTTATATGAGTCACGATTAACTGTTAAAAATCAGTTAGGTAAATCCATAGATAATCCTACCTTGAAGTGGATATTTCAATGTTTTCAATCAATTCATCTTGTCACTTTTCATGAAGAAAAACAAATTTTTAATTGGAATCAAGAGAGAAATTTTATTCTAAATCTATTGCCTGAAGAATGCCAGCGTTATTATCGAGCGGTCACATAATTAATTAACCTGAGTTCGGGTTAAGCCAGAAGCTAAAAAGCCTATTCTGTAAGGATTGAGCAAAATTCTAAGTGGTAAAAGAAGTGATTAAATTAGAATCATTTCGTCAATAAGGTTCACAAATGAGATTAATATCAACAACATGCCTTATTGAGAATAGATGAAAACAAAGCTTCAGACCGAACAACGAAAAATCAAGGGTTTTGAGGATTTCTTATCCCGAACTCAGGTTAAGTAGGGATAATTCATGAATTATCCCTACGAGAATTAAGGAACTTGCAAGTTTTTTGCGCTCATTCCTATACAAATTTCTGGAACTCAAGTTGTCCTTGTTGAATCTAATATCTAAGTAATTTTACTTTTTCTTTTTTTAGCTTAATAAGCAATTTAAACTTAGTTATCGTAATATTACTGATTTGATTTATTTAAATGTCAATTAGTATACAGTATTATTTAATTGAAGAATGCTGTCATCATTTTATTGTCCTAGATGGGGTGGACACCGATGAAATCAGAAGGCAATCGCTATAATGAACTCGAACGTCGAGAAAAAGAACTGCGACAAAGAGAAGTTGAAATACGACTCCGGGAAATCGAAGCTGATATTTATGCTGACAATACACCGATTTATAAAACTGTTAAACATCAGCCAGAAAATTCTCGAAAACTTTTGACGAAAAAAGTTATTCTCGCTGGGAAGCTTGTCGCTATCGGTGTAGCAGCGTTGGTTGCGGTGAAGATAGCTTCAATTGTCGCAGGGATTATAATTGTCACTGCGCTGACGTGGATATCTTACAAACTATTTTTTGATTCCAAAAAAAAGCCTTAAATTAGGGATGCAATCATCATGAATCGTCAAGTTGATACTGACAAATTTCTCAACGATTTAGAGCGCGTTGCTCAAGTGCGCTCAGAAATTTCCGTTTGTTTGAGTAATATTGCTCTGACAATTACTAAAGCTGAATTAGACGGAAATACATCAGGAAAGCTTAGTTTAGAACGAGATATTGAAGATATTACGATAGCGAGTAAAAATCTGGAAAATGGTGTATTTCGGCTTTTAGTTTTAGGAGATATGAAACGCGGAAAAAGCACCTTTCTCAACGCTTTGATTGGGGAAAATTTGTTACCGAGTGATGTGAATCCCTGTACCGCAGTCTTAACAGTGTTGCGATATGGTTCAGAAAAGAAAGTTACTGTTCATTTTAATGATGGTAAAAGTCCTCAAGAACTTGATTTTCCCAGCTTTAAATATAAATATACCATTGACCCGACAGAAGCGAAGAAATTAGAACAAGAGAAAAAACAAGCATTTCCTGACGTTGATTATGCAGTTGTAGAATATCCTTTACCGCTGTTAGAAAAAGGAATTGAAATTGTTGATAGTCCTGGTTTGAATGATACAGAAGCGCGAAACGAATTATCGTTAGGTTATATTAATAATTGTCATGCAATTCTCTTTGTGATGAGAGCGTCGCAACCTTGCACTTTGGGTGAGCGTCGCTATTTAGAAAATTATATTAAAGGTCGAGGATTGACTGTTTTCTTTTTAATCAACGCTTGGGATCAGGTGAAAGAATCATTGATCGATCCGGATGATGAAGAAGAATTAAAAGCCTCTGAAAACAGATTGCGGCAAGTATTCAGCGCAAATCTGGCAGAATATTGTTATGTAGATGGACAAAATGTTTACGAAGAGCGTGTATTTGAGGTTTCGTCAATTCAAGCATTAAGACGACGCTTGAAAAATCCCCAAGCTGGATTAGAAAAAACTGGCTTTGGAGAGTTTATGGGAGCGCTGAATACTTTCTTGACTAGAGAACGTGCGATCGCCGAATTGCGTCAAGTTAGAACTTTAGCTAGAGGTGCTTGCAATCATACCCGCGAAGCAATTGAAAGGAGGATACCATTACTTGATAAAGATGTCAACGAATTGAAAAAAAGGATTGATTCAGTTGAACCGGAATTTAGTAAGCTGACAAATATTCGCGATGAATTTCAAGCGGAAATTATCAAAACTAGAGATAATCAAGCGAGAGCGATCGCTGATTCTTTTCGCAGCTACGTTTTAAATTTAGGCAATACCTTTGAAACTGATTTCTTGCGCTATCAACCCGAATTAAATCTGTTTGATTTTCTCAGCAGCGGTAAGCGAGAAGCATTTAATTCTGCACTCCAAAAAGCCTTTGAACAATATATCACCGATAAATTTGCCGCTTGGACTTTAACCGCTGAAAATGAAATAAATGCAGCTTTCAAACAACTTACTCGCAGCGCTTCCCAATATGGTGCATCTTACAGTCAAGTGACAGACCAAATCACAGAAAAGCTAACTGGAGAAAAGGTAAAACTCAATTCTACCACTACTGAAGATGATAACTCCCCTGAATGGGCAAAATGGGCAATGGGATTATTATCTTTATCTAATGGAAACCTTGCCGGCTTTGCAATGGCTGGTGCCGGATTTGACTGGAAAAATATTCTGTTAAACTACTTTACTGTAATTGGTATTGGTGGGATAATTACAGCAGTCACAGGCGTTTTTCTCGGACCAATCGGATTTGCTTTACTTGGATTGGGTGTAGGATTTTTGCAAGCAGATCAAGCACGCAAAGAGTTAGTAAAAACCGCAAAAAAAGAGTTAGTAAAATATCTGCCGCAAGTAGCACAGGAACAATCAAAAACTGTTCATGATGCAGTGAAAGAATGTTTTGACTCTTATGAACGAGAAGTGAGCAAGCGAATTAACGATGATATCGCTTCTCGCAAATCTGAGTTAGATAATTTGCTTCAGCAAAAAGAAACACGCGAGATAAATCGAGAAAGCGAGTTAAAGCGGTTGAAGAATTTGCAGGAAGATGTAATATTTCAATTGCAGAAAATTGAAGCAGCGTATAGCAACTTATTAGCTTATTACAGCTAACAAAAAACCTAACCCCCTAACCCCCTTCCCGGAATAGGGAAGGGGGGAAATCTTACTCCCCTCCCCTTGTAGGGGAGGGGTTGGGGGAGAGGTTTCTGTGGTTATGAGAAAACTACTGAAACTGTCTTATGCAACAAAATGATGTGTACAAAAAACTTTCTGATTCTCTCAAGTCTGCATCTGCATTACTGAATTTAGAGCGCAAATCACAACTTTATCAAGATATAATTGCCATTTCCACCCACTTAGCAAATCCTAGCTTTCGGGTTGGGGTATTTGGTCCATTTAATCATGGTAAGTCAACTTTGCTGAATGCAATGTTGGGAAATCGCACTTTACCGATTGATTTGATTCCTACCACAGGTGCAGCGATTACTGTCAAGTATGGTACTGACTTGCAAACTCGCATCATCTTGGTAGATGGTACAGAAATCTATCGCAGTGGAACGGAAATTTTAAAAGAATTCGCAATTCTTGATAAGAACAGACAGATGCGAAAAGATGTTGCATCTGTAGAAGTTTTCTGTCCTCATCCTTTTTTACAAACGGGTGTAGAATTTATCGATTTACCGGGAACGAATGATAGAGAAGAACAAGATAATTTAGTGAAAGAGCAGCTATTAAGTGCAGATTTAGTAATACAATTACTGGATGCACGCAAGTTGATGACTTTAGGTGAGCGCGAAAATTTGCGAGATTGGCTATTGGATCGTGGGATTAAGACAGTGATTTTTGTCGCGAATTTTCTTAACTTACTCGAACCCGATGAACAAAAACAAGTCCAAAATCGTCTGTTGTTTGTCGCGGAAAGTTTTCGAGCGGAATTACCTCCAGGTTTTAGCAATTTATATCGCGTTGATGCTTTACCGGCTTTAAGAGCAAGATTAAAAGGTGATGTAACTCAAGCAAGTAGTAGCGGTTTAGTAGCTTTTGAATCAGCTTTGCAAAATATTGTAGCGATACTGCAACAAAATCGCGGTGGTGTGCGTTTACCAAGAGTGCAGGCGATCGCTTCTAAAATTATACTATCATTAAAAGCGAAAATTGACCCTATCGCTAGTGAAATTAAATCTCTTGATGAAAAAAATAACGCCAAAATTGAAATTAAACAAAAAGCGGAAAAATTAATTCAAAAAGGCTTCAATACTAGCGTTGCTGAGTTACGCGATTGGCTATCTTTACCGAATTTGCTCACAAAATATCAAACTGATGCCGCAGTTGCCTTAGCAGAAAATAACTTTAAATCTTGGCAAGTAAGCACTTTAAAAAAAGACTTGACAGAATTGCAATTAGCTGTAGTCAAATGGCTTTATCAAGCTTATGAATTCTTTCAACAAGAAAGACCAGAAGATTTATTAATTTGCTTCCCAAGCGTTCCCCAAATTACTTTACCTCCTAAACCGAGTAATGCCGATGATTTGAGTGAAACTGGTTCAATAGCCGTTGGTAGTGGTATTGGTTGGTTGTTAGGTGGACCCGTCGGAGCGGCTGTAGTTGGCAGTATTTCTTATATATTAAATAAGAATATACAAAAACAAGATGAAAAATCAGCAACCGAATCTTATCATCAACAAGTTGCCCAAATTTGTATAACAGCAGCTGAGGATTATTTATCTCGTTTCAGCAGTCAAGGTTTATCGATATTAGCTGAGTATGAAAAGAAAGCTGATAAAGTAATTAAATTTGAAGTTGGTAAATCAGTCGAAATCACTAATAAACGTGAAGAATTGCAGCAGTTACAAAATGTGTTCAATCAGTTATTGCAAGAGTTAGAAAAAGCGAATATACCTTCAAATTATCAACCGTATCCAGATGGGGGAGATGAGGAGACTCTTAGACAGGGAGACAAGGGAGACAAGGGAGACAAGGGAGACAAGGAGAATAATTCTTTCCCCCCATCCCCCCATCCCCCCATCCCCCCATCTCCCCCATCTCCCCCATCCCCCCCCTCCCCCCCTCTCCCCATCCCCCCCTCATCCCCCTCATCCCCCTCATCCCCCTCATCCCCCTCATCCCCCTCATCCCCCTCCCCAGAACAAGTTGAAGCGCAATTTCGCAGTTGGGAACTTGATGAAGAAATAGCGCAAATGAAAGCGGAAATGGGTTCAACAGGGAAACAGCAGAATAAAACTCAAAGCAATAAAACTCAGGCAGAAAAAGACAAAATTACTCGCGCTTATGCAACTTTAGAAGTGCAACCTAATGCTTCATTTGCTGAAGTGAAACAAGCTTATCGAATTTTAGTAAAAAAATGGCATCCAGATTTATTTATTGATAAGCCGCAGTTACAAAAAGAAGCGCAAGAGAAAATGCGGCTGATTAATGAAGCGTACAAAATATTATCTGAACAAAAATAGCTATTACCAAACTTTACTCCTACTTAGAAGAAAACTATATAATACTAATACGATGTTGTCTAAAATAGTATTTTTTGCATGTAGAACAAAATCCTAGAGACGTTTTATCTGGATGTCTCTAGGATTCAAACAATATTAACTTTGGCAACTTGGTATAACTCCCCACTTATTGAGGTAAGGTTGCCAATTTATTGCTCAACAGTTTGCTGTTTACGCTTGCGAAGAGAATTGACACCAAAAGCACCAAACACAAGTAAACCAACAACCGCAGTGGGTTCAGGAACAGCTTTAGAAACACCTGCATAACGGATGTCACCAATACCAATACCGTGACTGCCTGGATTAAAGTTTGTTGTTGTATTGGTGATATTGTCACCATCAGTAAAGATTAACTCGAAACGATCGATAGCACTAGTAAAAGTCACCCCTACAGTACCTTTATCACCGTTGTCGTTGTCTGACAGCCCATTAATTCCGTCAAGGGTATAGTCATCAACCCGGTCAACAGTACTTTTTTTGTTGGTATTGCTATAAAATCCAAATGTCGGCGTGAAGTTTGCAGCAACGACTTGATCCCCCAAAAATCCTTTCACAATGACTCTATCTTGCCAGGACTGTTGAGAGATATCGATGTCAAACAAGTTGAAAGAAACACCTGTCAAGGAACCACCAAAACCTTTAAAACTAGTCGTCATATTCATCGAGTTATTTCCTTTTGTCAACCCGACTTGTTTAGCATCAATTTGCATATGCAGACTTTTATCGCTATTACCCTGACTACCATTGAGAACACTGCTGATAGAAGGAGTTACTCCACTGTTCTCAAAACTTACAAACTTGACATCTTTTCCAAGTTCAAAGTTAATATCAACTGTTCCTTTGCCGGCTTGAAAGCTACCACCTGGTTTTGAGGGATTCCAGTTCTTAATCTTATCCCAGTCTATTAAAAATTGAGGGCTTGCTGTATTAGACACTGAGGGTGTGGTAGCAGTTGCCTTGGCTGTCGTTGGTATCAATAAAGCTCCAGCGATCGCTACCAAACATCCTACTTTAGTCAAACAAGCTTTGTTAAACATATCTTTAGCTCCGTGTACATTAATGATTTCGTTCGGGTGAATTCATCTTGTCACGGCTCATCTCAGGGTGACTACCCCTTTTACAGTATCTTATTTATACTAGTATATATATTTAAATCATATTATACTTAAAGTAATTAATTATACTATTTATTACTAAGCTTTCAGATAAGAGGAAATTGACACAAATATATGTTAGGGGTTATTACATAGTGTCCGGTTAAAGATTAATAAATATAACCCCCTCTGTGCAAGCAAAGAGGGGGTAAGGTTCTTACTTATTCGGCTGAGGAGTCATCCGCAGATAAGGCTTGACTTCCTCATAACCTTTGGGGAATTTCTGCTTCAGCACTTCTGGATCTTTCAGCGAGGGGACAATTACGACATCTTCGCCGTCTTTCCAGTCAGCTGGTGTGGCTACGCTGTAGTTATCAGTTAGTTGCAGTGAATCAATCACTCGCAGAATTTCATCAAAGTTGCGTCCTGTGCTGGGGGGGTAAGTGAAGCTAAGACGCAGTTTTTTATCCGGATCGATAACGAAAACCGATCGCACTGTTACGGTATTAGCAGCGTTGGGGTGGATCATATCGTAAAGGTCAGAAACTTGACGATCTGGATCTGCCAAAATTGGATAGTTAAGGGTGGTGTTTTGAGTTTCTTCGATATCTCCTACCCATCCTTTGTGGGAGTCAACATCATCAACGCTGAGGGCGATCGCTTTCACGTTGCGCTTGTCAAATTCTGGTTTCAGTTTGGCAACTGTACCTAATTCGGTGGTGCAAACAGGTGTAAAGTCTGCGGGGTGCGAAAATAGCACTACCCAGCTATCACCTGCCCAATCGTAAAAATTTATGTCGCCGTGTGTAGAGGCTTGCGTAAAGTTGGGTACTGTGTCACCTAGACGGAGAGTCATGTCAGATTCCCTGTGGTTATAAAGGCATAAAGTATTGTACTATGCGATCGCCACATATAACCCCGGTTGTCCAATCGGGGTTTAGCAGTTTGCAACAAAATTTTAAGTTATGTTGTTTACCTCACATCTTGCACCTAACGATTAAAATCGCGGCTACTCGAACAAAGCCTGCCTACGCAGGCTACAAAACCCTTGTTTTTCCTAAGTCCGCGTAGGCGGACTTCGTTTGTTTAGCCGCGACTTCCAGTCGTTAGGGCGGGCGTGCAAGATATGAATCAACTTACTGCTTTTGATGTCAAAATCTGATTATATGCTTGGATCGTTTGACGAGCGATCGCTTGCCAACTGAAATTTTGCAATGCATATTCTTGGGCACGCAATCCCCGACGCCGACATTCTGCGGGGTTTTGCAAAGCTTCTCTTAACAATTCTACAAGCGATTCTACATCTGTTGTACCCACCCACCCAGACTCACTATCGCGCACCTGATGCCAAATATGCACCTGGTCTGAGATAATTACAGGTACTTGCGCTACCATCGCCTCAGCGACAGCAATCCCGAAATTTTCATAATACGACGGCAAGACGAATAAATCTGCGGCTTGCAGTAAAGCTGATTTTAATTCACCCGTGACAAAACCAGTGATAGTGGTGTGCGATCGCAAAGGTGAATTTTCTATCTGCAATCTTATCTTTTCTTCATAATCTGGATCTTGAGGATTCGTTCCCGCCAAGACAAAATAAAAATTACCACCTTCGGCTAACAGCTTTTCCAAAGCCGGAATCAGTAGATTTAACCCTTTTTTCGGGTCAATTCGCGACATAAAAAGCACCAAAGGCACATTCAAGGGGATACCAAACCGACTCCGAATTGTATTTTCTTTCCCCCCCTCTCCCCCTGCTCCCCCTGCTCCCCCTGCTCCCCCTGCTCCCCCTGCTCCCCCTGCTCCCCCTGCTCCCCCCCCTCTCCCCCTCTCCCCCTCTCCTCCAGCGGGAATAACACCCAAAGGAATCACCAAATCATGCGTAGAAACTCCAAATCGTTCTGATATTTTTGCTTCCTGATCGCTGGTAAAATGAATTGCAGCTGCACCCGCTAAATTTGCCTTTTCTAAAATTGCGGCGTAAAGCTGTTTTAATTGCTTTTTCTTGCGTAAATCAGCGGGGTCGAGAGTACCCAAAGGACGCAAAATGTAAGGTAAATTTTTCTGCCGACACACAGTCGCAGCCGCACTACTTATAGGAGAGAATAAAGCATGAATATGTGCTAAGTCAAATTCATGGGCGTGATTATTTAACCACCTCAACAAATCAAGAGAAAACTTATAGCGACGAAACGGCGAACAACGAAAGTAAATTATTTCATAACCATCTTGTTTCACCGGGCAATTTAAAGGAACATCCAAAGGTTTTTGACCAGAATCGCCATTACTATCTGTAGTGAGAATAGTAACTTTTACATTTTCTCGTGCCAATGCCGAAGATAGTCCTAATACCATTTGACTTGGACCACCGTAAATCAGAGAAATTGAAGGAACAATTTGCAGAATTCGCATTTTTATTAGTTGTTGGTTGTTAGGTAGAGACGTAGAGCGTGGAACGTCTGTACGGGAGTTAGGGTTTACCTGCCCGTACAATTAAATTTGTAGGGTGCGTTAGGCGCATAGCCGTAACGCACCAATTTAAAGCGGTGCGTTACTTCGTTAACGCACCCTACGACTAACGATTATTAACCAATTCTTTGTAGAATTCTAATTGTTGTTTTGCTAAAGCTTTATTTGTATATTGAACCATTGCTTTTTGATAACCCATTTCACCCAACTTTTCCGCAAATTCTGGCTGATCCATTAATTGCGATAAGCAATCAGCCAAAGCTTTAACATTGCCTTCCGGAAAGACTAACCCAGCATCACCAATTACATGGGGAATTTCGCCAGAGTTGGAACCAATCACCGGAACTTGACAAGCCATTGCTTCAATTAGCACATGACCAAATTGTTCTTTCCAACCAGCAGAAGTTAAGGTTTTAAATTTATAAGTTGTTTCTGAAGGCAACACCAAAGTACTCATTAAATTGATATATTTGTAAACTTCATCGTGGGGTACACTTTCCACCAAGATAATTCGGTCTTTAAAGTTGTTTTCAGCGGCTTTGTTCATTAATTCTGATTGCAACGCACCCCGCCCAATTAAAAGTAACTTCCAGGGTTTATCTTTTAAACTAGCTAAAGCATCTACAAGCGTCAGCAAGCCCTTTTCTGGGACAAAACGCCCGACAAAGCCAACCACAAATTCCCCTGGCTCAATACCCAATTTAGCCGCTAATTCTGGTTGAGATTTGGGAGCAAATAAAGTTTCATCCACACCAAGTTGAGGCATGACTTTAATTGAACCTTTATATCCTCGTTGTCTGAGAATTTCTGCCCCATCCTGATTTCCGGAAATGATACCGTGGCTATTATTCAGGTTGTATTTTTCTAATAAAGCTGCGGGTAATTTGAGTTCGTATGGCAGATTCCACCAAGTAAAAAATATATTTTTTGCCTTTAGTCCCAATAGCTTATTTAAAGTAATCATTTGAGCGTAAGACAGTCCGCGAGAACCTTGTTCTACTTGAATGATTTGGGGGCGAAACTGTCGCAACAAAGATATTAAATCAGCGCCAAAGGTGAGAAGTCCTTGATGATTTTGACTGAAGTTAGAAATCGGAACTATTTTAAATGCACCTTCATCGCGGTATTGCGTTTCAATAATTTTGTTTTGTACGCCTCCGGGTTTCCAGCGTTTGGGAACTACAACTGTTACTTCAATTCCCGGTTCTAGTTGAGATAAAGTGCGTAATTTCTCGCAGTTAAGGTCTACAATATAAGTGTGACTGGCAACTAAAATTTTCATTAATATTGTTGGTTGATGGTTGTTAGTTGTTAGATGATAGTTGTTAGTTGTTAGGTGGGAATGGAGAATTTTCTAGTCCCCAGTCCCTAGTTTTATTTGGAAGCTAAAATTTGCTCTTGTCCGACTAGAGGCAAATCGTTATAATCTTGGCGATCGCGTTGAGTGTATATTTGACCATCATTCCAAGCTGATTGAATGACTGTACCCACGGCTTTGAGAAAACCCAAAAAGTAGAAAACAGCACGGGTGACAATTTTAATCGGGGAACCGCTTTTGTGACAAGGAGGACGTCCCAGGACGTGACAATCAAATAAACGAGCGTATAAGCGTAAAGCTTGGGTAGCGGTGAGGTTTTTCAGTCCTAATAAAAAATGGTTGTGGTAGAAGGTCATTTGATATTTGAGCGATCGCATACTAATATCATGACAACCCCCCGTTTCTTCCCCTAAATGCACTAAATCAGCTTCTGGGTCATACCAAATCTTATATCCCGTCTGCCGCACGCGCAAACAAAAGTCAGATTCCTCACGCACTGCACTACCTTTAAACCTCTCATCAAACCTCAGTCCGTACTTGGTAAAAATCTCGCGACGGAAAGACATATTACAACCCCTCGCTGTCAGCACTTGCTGGGGTTTAACTGTATGCACCAAATCAATATGATACCAAGCGATTCCTGGGTCCATTGCTTCGGGAGGTAAATATTCAATCTCCAAGTCCCCCCCAGAATCACTCAATTTCATTCTGTCAAATACTCGCCCCGCAACGGCTCCTATTTCTGGTTTTTCTAGATAATTTTTAGCATGAGCTGCTAAAAATCCATTCTTTAACTGTACATCATCATCAATAAATAAAATTATCTCACCTGATGAGCGCCGCACAGCATAATTACGCGCACCAGGTAAACTTGCCCAATCCAAGCGGAACCATTTAATTTTATCTGCTGCTGCTAGTTCCTCTAAATAAGCTTGAGTTTCTGGTTGGTGTTGGGGGGTTTGGTCTACAACCAAAACTTCAAAATTCGGGTAGTCTTGTTTGAGGACATCCACAAGGCTATCACGCAGCGGTTCCTCACGACCGTAGGTCGGTATAATTACGGAAATTAAAGGCAAATCCATATGAATTTTAAATTGCTAATGGGTAATGGGTAATGGGTAATGGGTAATTGGTAATTGGTAATTGGTAGTTGGTAGTTGGTAGTTGGTAAGAGTAAGGCAGTGATGAGTGGTGAAAAAAATAAATTACTTCCCATTCCCCATTCCCCATTCCCCATTCACCATTCCCCATTCCCCATTCCCCATTCCTCATTACCTCTTCTTCTTTCCCTGATTTCCTTGTGCTTGTGCCTCTAAAAGTCTTTCCTGCTTGTCTATTTCTGGCAACTTTAAAAGAATTCCAGCGGCAAACCAGTAATAAACAGCAACAGGATCGACATCTAGAGGGTAGTAGTAAGTGTTGTAACTAATAAACAATATAAACACCCACATAGCGGCTGCGTAACTGCGGAAATTACGGTTTTTTATCAAACGGTATGTCCGGAAGCACACGACTGTTAAAGTTGTTACCAAAGCTAAAAATGCTAATACTCCACAAATACCAATTTCATAAAGCAGTTTCGGGTAGTAGGTTTCTACCAACTTTGTTTGACCTAAAGCACGGGCAGAGTTAGTCGCTCGACCTAAACCGCTTCCGAAGGGTCCTTTTGAGTTTTTCCAATTCTCCTCGAATTGATCGACGATAAATTGTTGAGGAGGTGATGCATTCCAGCGACTGACAAAGCTATCCGTCCTTTCTTGTACAACTGTGGGATTGCTGACTACAGCAATTGTCAGAATCAGGGCAAGTCCCATTCCTAAGGGGATAAACCGTTTGAGGTTTCCCAGTTGACCGGTAAGCAATAGTAAAAGTACGAAGCAGGTGGGGACTAAAGCTAAGGCAATTCTCTGTCCAGAAATAACTGCATTAACAAACACTGTGAATAAAGAACCTAAACCTACGATTCGCCAAAGAATTGAGGGGTCGCTAAAGCCGGTAGCAAAGGTAAAAAAGGTACTAGAAATGAGGAACCATGCCCACTGCCAAGGAGCAACAAAGGTTCCTGGTAAGCGAATCATCCCTTGACTGGGACTATAAACTAGAGAACCGCCAATATAACATCTAGCCTCTAGTGTGGCTTTAAATAAATCAGCACCTACTGCATTTCTAGTACCTTGACATATACCTGTCAGTAGCAAAAAATACTGAAGAAAACCCAAGATACAGGAGACAAGTATTAGGACAACTTGTAAGCGCGACAAAATGAGAAAATCCCGCTTGTCACGAATCAGGTAGTAATAACAACTAATTAGGGGTAAGTAGCCTAATAATACTTTCAGTCCTAAAATACCCATGCCTAGAGGTATTTCTTTGGGTGCGTCTTGCAGTAGTCCCACAGGAGGCGGGCTGAGTTGTTGAGCGCCATTAACAAATAGTAAAGTTATCGTGCAGGAGCCTAATAAAATATATAGTGGCGTTTTCAGGGCTTGGGGAATCAGCAGAGGTAGTCGCCGCTTTTTAGAAAGTTGCCAAATTGAAATCAACGCTGGAATGTAGAAAGCGTCTTTGGCTAATTGAAGTATAGGACTGTTACCGATGTAGTAAGTAATAGTACCACCCAAAGGTACGTAAACGATAAAGGCAAAAAGCGCTTGTCGGGGGTATTTGAAACAAAGAGCGATGATGATGATTCCGGCTACACCCGGAACTGCGGCTTTAATTCCGCCGACTACAGCCAGCAGAATGCCGGCAACGATCGCCACAGAAACAGCTTTGGTAAGTAAGCCGGTGAATTCTTTACGCGCTTTGGTTGCTTTGCGTTTTTGGGCTAACCTTTCTTGCAGGCTAAGAGGAGGAGTTTCTGGTTGGAAGTGCTTTTTTTTTGATCGCTTGGATTTTTTCTTAAGTTTTAGCATCGCGGAATGGGTAATGGGTAATGGGGAATGGGTAATGGGGTAATGGGGCATGGGGCATGGGGGCAGGGGGGCAGGGGGCAGGGGGGCAGGGGGGCAGGGGGAGAAATATTTCTTCTTTCTTACCGATGCCCATTGCCCAATGCCCAATGCCCAATGCCCAATGCCCAATGCCCAATTCCCAATGCCCAATTCCCAATTACCAATTCCCAATTCCCAATTCCCAATTCCCAATTCCCAAATCGCTTATTCTGCTAGGTGTTGCTGGACTTGTGAGACTAATTCTTTTGTCCAGTAATCAGCAACTTTTTCATTGGCAGCTTCTACCATAACTCTGATGACCGGTTCTGTACCAGAAGCGCGAACTAGTATTCTACCGGAATCGCCCATTGCGGTTTCGGCTAAAGCGATCGCTTGTTGTACGGGTTCGCAATTTTTCCATCCCAATCGGCGATCGCGATCTACAACGCGCACGTTCTGCAATAATTGCGGATAAGTTTCAAAGCTTTCATCTACCAGTTCTCTCAGGGAAACACCAGCTTGTTTGACTAAAGCGGCTATATGTAAAGCTGTTAATAAACCATCGCCCGTGATACCATAATGACGGCACAATATGTGACCGGATTGTTCGCCGCCTAGCATTGCGCCTGTTTGCAGCATTTCGGCTTGAACGTATTGATCGCCAACTGCTGTGCGAGTTAGCTTACCGCCAATTTGTTTCCAAGCTTTCTCGAAGCCTAAATTTGCCATGACGGTGGAAATTATTAAGTTATCTGGCAGTTGTTGCTTTTGTTGCAAGCTGCGTCCCCAGAGATAGAGGATGTAATCGCCGTTAACTTGCCTGCCGATATTATCTACTGCTAAGACGCGATCGGCATCGCCATCAAAAGCAAAGCCGATGTCAGCATTATGTTCTTTGACGGTTTGGGCGAGAATATCTAGGTGAGTGGAACCGCAGTTAACGTTAATGCGAGATCCATCCGCTTCGTTATGCAAACAGATTACTTCTGCCCCCATTTCTCTGAATACTGCTGGTGCCAACTTAACAGCAGCACCCCAAGCCAAATCTAAAACAATCTTCATTCCCTGAAGACTTACAGCATTCTCCAAAGGTTGTTGCAATGCCTCGGCATAATTTTTTATTAACTCCGGGCGCGAGTAATGCCGTCCACAATTACTAACAATAGCAGGTAATATTGCCTTGCCGCGCAGCCCCGCTTCAATTGCTGCCTGCAACAGTTGCGGTAACTTAGCACCGTTTGCCCCAAAAATTTTAATGCCGTTGTCTTCTGGTGGGTTGTGACTGGCAGAAATCATCACTCCACCAATCGCATCACTGACGCTGACCAGATAAGCTACGGTAGGAGTTGGGCACAATCCTAAATACCAAACCTCTATACCGGCTGCGGTTAACCCAGCACTCAAAGCCATTGCCAGCATATCGCTGGAGTTTCTCGAATCTTGCCCCAGAATTACTGGTCCACTATTGGCAGCATGGTTACGTAAAACAATACCCGTCCAAAAACCTACTTGCAATGCTAAAGGCGCACTCAGCAATTCTCCCACTTTTCCGCGAATGCCATCTGTACCAAACAGGGGATTTGCTGGCAGTGCGATTAAATTAGATGCAAAACTGTCTTCTATACCTTTTGTCGATGCTTCAGATTCAGTTGCTGAACCACCACGAAAGCCGTTTTGAGTTTGAGTTATATATGAAACCATTGATTTAAACACTCCACACAGTCACACAGGAGAATAGCACTTTACAATTTCTTCAACAATTCTGACAGAATATCTTTTCATCAGGACAATATACTAGTTCCCTTGCGCCTTAAATTTATTTTGAACCAGATGTTATTACGCAATAATACTGAAAATTATTTTATAATAGTATATGTGATTATCAATATTTAATGAAGATTTTTCTTTACTTAAGTAGCGATCGCCAAAATATCTTTTTTCCTTTATCCTTTTTTCAAGTCAGTCTGTATTTGGGAAAACATGTATGAAATAATTCATATTATCTTCATTAATCTCAGTCTTTACCATGATGTAAATTTGCCGATATTTGAAAAAAGACAGATAAAAATATCAAAAAAATTACTTTTCAAAAGGGACTTTCTTGACAGGGGGACTTTCTTGACAGGGGGACTTTCTTGACAGGGGGACAGGGTGAGAGGAATTTTTCCCCCATGCCCAATGCCCAATGCCCCATGCCCCATGCCCCATGCCCCATTACCCATTACCCAACTCATAATTCAGACAAAAGGCGATCGCAAATTGAAACAAATCTTAAAATAATGCCGTAAATAGCTGCTGTTTACTAGAGAATTTGCCGTGTCAACTAATACAAAATGTTACGACTTAAGAAATTTTAATGAAAATTCTCATCAATTAGCTTTACTGTAGGCTTTTAGTAGCTTTTTCGCCGTCGGTAAATCAAGACTTTGGCAGTTGACCTTTTAAAGTTGAGAAATTTAGTATGAGCAGCAATTTAGCAACCAAATTGCGTGTAGGCACTAAAAAAGCCCACACAATGGCAGAGAATGTCGGTTTTGTCAAGTGCTTTTTAAAAGGAGTGGTAGAAAAAAACTCCTACCGGAAGCTAGTCGGCAACTTCTACTTTATCTATTCAGCGATGGAAGAGGAGATAGAAAAGCATCGCAATCATCCGATTGTTTCCAAAATTAACTTCCATGAGTTAAACCGCAAGCATAGCCTAGAGCAAGACTTGGCTTATTATTATGGTTCTAACTGGCGGGAGCAAATTCAATTATCCCCGGCAGGTGAAGCTTACGTACAGCGCATCCGAGAAATATCGGCTAAAGAACCGGAATTGTTAATCGCTCATTCTTACACACGTTATCTTGGCGATTTATCAGGAGGACAAATTCTGAAAAACATCGCGGTAACGGGGATGAACCTGACTGATGGGCAAGGTACTGCTTTTTATGAGTTTGCGGATATTCCGGACGAGAAAGCTTTTAAAGCGAAATATCGTTTTGCTGTGGATGAGTTGCCGATTGATGATGCTACGGCAGATCGCATTGTCGATGAAGCAAACGCGGCTTTTGGCATGAACATGAAAATGTTCCAAGAGTTAGAAGGTAATTTGATTAAAGCGATCGGTTTGATGCTGTTTAATAGTTTGACACGGCGTCGCACTCGTGGTAGTACAGAATTGGCTACTGCTGAGTAATTGCTGCAAACAAAGAAATAAGTAAAGTTGAGGGGCGATATCCTTGAGATTACCTGTAGTATATACAGGCAACCACAAGGCGATCGCCCCTAAATTTGTCTAGTTGATTTTATTCATTCTCAAGCAGCTCTTTAAGGCTTTCTTGACTGCGGTTATGTTCTGGGAAGAGTTGCAGCGATTGCCGAAAAGCCGCTATTGCTTCTTGTTTTTTGCCCTCTGCTTCGTCGTATTGTATGTGACTGCCTAAGTCGTAGTACAAATCAGCCATTCGCTGTTTAGGAATATCAGCAGTCAATTGGCGATAAAAATCCATGACACTTTTAAATCCTTTTTTGTCATACAGATTCTTACCAACTGTCGAGCAAGTATAGTAAGAAGGAAAAATTTGACTAATTGTGAGCAATTTCTTGCAGGTATCCAAAGATTCATTCAGTTTCCCCTGCTTAATCTGTGCCCCAGCCAACCTATCGTAGTTAAAATCAGTGGGTGATTTGGCGATCGCTTGACGGTAAACTGCGATCGCTTCCTCTGGTTTATCTAACTCCATCAGCACATCCCCCATTTTCCCATAATCGGACTCATCAGGTTCAATTTGAATTATTTGGCGGTAAGCAGCAAGCGATTCTTCAAAATAGCCGTGACTTTTTGATAGAGAAGCCAAAGCTTGATATGGTATTTTATTCTTGGGATCTAGTTTGCTAAATTGACGATAAATAGCAACTGCTTGGGAATGTTCGAGTAATTCCCCCAGACTTTCATAATTTTCAATATCTGTAGGATCGAGTTCCATAGCTTTGCGATAAGCTGTGACAGCTTCCTGGGGATTGCCTATATCTTTAAAAAAATTACCTAATAATCTGTAATTGTAATCAGTTGGATCGAGTTTAACAGCTTGGCGGTAGGCGGCTTTTGCTTCTTCTATTTTGCCTGTTTGTTGTAAGGCAAAGCCCAAAGACTGATAAAGAGTAGAATTGCTCTTATCGAGTTTCAAGGCTTGGCGATAAGCAGCGATCGCCTCGACCAATCGTCCTTTATCCTTGAAAAAGTAACCCAATTTGATGTAAGTTGACGATTCCGGAATTAGTTTCAGGGCTTGCTGATAAGTAGCGATCGTCTCTGCAATCTTGCCTTGATTAGAAAGGATATCCGCCAACTTGATGTAAGCATAGCTATTGTTGCGATCGCGTTTAATCACACTCTGCCAAATTTTTGCCGCTTCTGGGTAGTTTTCTGCTGATTCAGCAGCTGAAGCTTTTTGTTCCAACTCCTCCGTCGTTTGTGCAAAACTAATTTGCGGAACTAAAGCTAAACCTAAACTCAGCAGCAACGTCAATATTTTCGACTTTTGCATAAATTTTCAGCTTAAAATAACTAAGTCAATAATCAAGACCAGCTTAACCTCAGTATTTAGGCATGTAACCCGTGAAACTTCCTATACTGAGCAAAATCAGGCAAAACTATGGCAGCAAAAATTCCCGTTACCGTGATTACAGGCTTCTTAGGCAGTGGTAAAACCAGCCTAATTCGCCATTTACTACAAAACAACCAAGGTAGACGCATCGCCGTTTTAGTTAACGAATTTGGCGAACTTGGGATTGATGGTGAATTGTTGAAATCTTGTGAAATTTGCCCCGAAGATGGAGATAGTAATATTTTTGAATTAACTAACGGCTGTTTATGTTGCACTGTACAAGAAGAATTTTTCCCGACGATGCAGCAGTTAATTAAGCGTCGCGATCGCATCGATTGTATTTTGATTGAAACTTCTGGTTTAGCCTTACCAAAGCCGTTAATCAAGGCTTTTCGCTGGCAAGAAATCCGCAACGCCGCCACAGTCGATGCGGTAATTACGGTAGTTGATTGTGCAGCAGTAGCATCAGGCACATTTGCCAGCGACCCGGAAGCAGTAGCAGCGCAACGCCAAGCCGATGATAGTTTAGAACATGAAACACCGTTGCAAGAACTGTTTGAAGACCAACTTGCTTGTGCTGATTTAGTGGTGTTGAATAAAACCGATTTGGTGGATGATGAGACAAAAGCGCAAGTTGAAGAGTTTATAAAACAAGAGTTGCCGAGAGTAGTCAAGATTGTGGAGAGCGATGGCGCTAAACTCGATTCATCTATATTATTAGGATTAAACGCTGCCGTCGAAGACAATTTAGATAGTCGTCCCAGTCATCACGACACCGAAGAAGAACACGAACACGACGAAGAAATTATCTCAACTCACGTAATTTTAGACCGCGCTTTTGAACCAGAAAAATTACAACAGCAGTTGCAAGCGATCGTACAACAGCAAGAGATATACCGAATTAAAGGCTTTGTTGCAGTCCCTAACAAAGCCATGCGCTTAGTCATGCAAGGTGTCGGAACCCGATTCGATCAATTTTACGATCGCTTGTGGCAACCTGAAGAAGCAAGACAAACCCGCTTAGTTTTCATCGGTCGCGATTTAAAATCCTCGGAAATAGAATCGCAACTCGTAGCTTTATGAGTTAGGAGTTAGGAATTAGGAATTAGGAGTTAGGAGTTAGGAGTTAGGAGTTAGGAGTTAGAAGTCAACACTCACTCCTCATCCCCTTGTCCCCTTGTCCCCTTGTCCCCTTGTCCCCCTTGTCCCCCTTGTCCCCCTTGTCCCCCTTGTCCCCCTTGTCCCCCTTGTCCCCCCATCCCCCCCTCTCACTATGACAATCTCTCAAATTTTCAACATAGCTAATATTTTCGTTTTGCCTTTTTGGGCATTGATGATTCTATTACCAAACTGGAAAATAACGCAACGGGTAATGGAATCATATTTACCCTTTGTAGCGTTAGCTGGAGTATATTTATACTTATTTATTAGCAGCATTACACCAGAAAATGCCCAAGCTTTATCAAATCCTCAATTAGCAGATATCGCCCGATTTTTTGCGGATGAAAAAGCGGCTGCAACAGGTTGGATTCATTTTCTGGTGATGGATTTATTCGTTGGTCGCTGGATATATTGGGAAGGACAGAAAACAGGTATTTGGACAATTCATTCTTTGGCGCTGTGTTTGTTTGCGGGTCCTTTAGGATTACTTTCTCACATATTTACTTATTGGATTGCTAAGAGATTGGATGGTAGTTCTGATGAAGCGGTGATAACAGAAAAAGCCAGCTAATCAAGTTATTGTAGGGTGCGCTATGGCTAAAGCCGTAACGCACCCTACTGGACTCACATAGAATTGGTATGAGGGCACAATAAGTTGATTGTGCCCTTGATGCGCGTATTCTACATCAACAAAAAGCGCGATAAAAGCAATTGCAACACACAAAATTGCTAATACCACTTACGAAGCTTATGCTTTTTGATAGTTGGCATCAACCCAACAACGTGGGATACTTTCACCTGATGGAAAAACTAAGTTTTCTTTTTTAATAGGTTCAGGGTCTTGTTCTTCTTGACCTTCTTGGTCTTTTCCGTGAATAACATCAGTATTAGGATCTATTAATTCCTCAATTTTGAGAACTTCTACCAAAGTTCCAGTATCTTTGACTTGTAAAAGCATTCTTCTTAGCCTCCTGAAATTGACTTGACAATTAATTACAAGTTTAATTATAAACCCGCATGGTTCTGCGCTTACTTGAACTGTTTCAACTCCCTTTTATTCGGGACTGGTTTGTAGTGGCGACCGACGCCAACTACAAGCCTAATTCACAATCCAAAATTGTATTAGTGAATGCTTGCTAAAAAGCTGATTCGACTAATTTTTTCAACCGTATATATGCTTGTGTCGGTATCAATGTAGTGTTGCCATTAACTCACTATAAAATTATTTTATTTATAGAGGGTTTTCACATGGCAAATTACCAGACAACAAGCAAAGGAAAGTTAAAATTCGGTCTGATATTTTTCCAAGATATCTACAAGGTTAACTTGGCATTGTAGCGGCAATAAATCAATTAAAGGAAGTTCACGTTTGCCACCGCCAATTTTTACGGGAATGGATTCCAAGATTTTTATTACTTGGTCTTCATTCACGGACTTAGAGGTAAGTAAAGGATACATTTTTTCTGCAACAACGGTGTGCAGTTTGGCATTTGATAGAAAAAGATGCCACTTGGCAATATCTATATATACGTTTTCGCCTATTTCAGCTGCTAGGGCTTCTAGTATTTCTGTGGTATTAGTTTTAGCCATACAAATGACCCCACATAAGGATCGTGAAATCTCAAGCTAATTATCATTATTGCTTAATTATCACAGCGTTTTCTACTGCCACAAGATACAATCGCCCTAGCTGTTGATTCCGTCTTCAGGTGGACTTTGGTGGTGTTTGTGAGTAATCGGCGATCGCTCCAATATAAATTAGATGCGCCAACAATACCACTATCCAACCGACTGTTAACCAAGGCAGCCACTCCCAAGTCGCTGCTTTGAAGTTGTGAAAAAACCACAAACCAGAGTTTATCGGCGCAAAAATCGCCACATGCATGGCAAAGTTCATTCTGTCATCTAACTTACGGTAATCTGGGTCATTGCGATCGGGTTGACGAGGCCAACGAGGAGGCATAATTGTTTGTTACAGATTTTAATAAAATTGCTTTCTGATTAATTCTAAGATTTTTATGGGTGTTATTGCTGTCTTGCCAACAAATATAATGAAAGCATAGAAAAGCTCAGTTGACGGCTATGACTATCTTTTCACAACTTGATGAAGATATTTTATTTCCTGACAGTGACGGCAAGCCAATGGCAGACAACACTGAGCAATATCGTTGGATAGTCATTATCAAAGAAAATTTAGAGATTCTCTTGGCTGCCTTTGATGATGTTTTTATTGCCGGCGATTTGTTTTGGTATCCCGTGCGTTCTCAGTTAGTTACGCCCACTGCACCCGATGTCATGGTAGTCTTTGGCAGACCAAAGGCTAAACGCCGTTCTTACCGTCCAGATGGACAGAGATTTTTGAACTCAATCGAACAAGAACAGCAGAAGCAGCAAGAATACCAACGCGCTGAACAAGAATATCAACGCGCTGAACAAGCAGAATTATTGTTACAGCAAGAACGCCAACGCGCTGAACAAATGGCAGCGTATTTGCGATCGGCTTGGTGTTGATCCAGACAACTTACCATAAAACGTATTTAGGCGATCGCCTTTTTCTGTTTGGCGATCGCCTCATATCAATTGCGGAAAATAATCTCCTGATTTTCCACCTATCTTACTTACCAGCCGAATTGATTCAATTTGAATCGACTTTTCTAAAGCTTTCGCCATATCGTACAACGTTAGAGCGGCAACGGAAACGGCGGTTAAAGCTTCCATCTCTACCCCTGTTTCCGCTTTGGTTTTGACTGTGGCATAAATTTGATAACCGGGTAGTTGCGGATCGGGTACGATCTGCACTTCAATTTTTTGCAGTGGCAAAGGATGACACAAAGGAATCAAAGCAGATGTCTGTTTAGCTGCCATAATGCCCGCTAACCTCGCAGTTCCCAATACATCTCCTTTGGGAGCATTTCCGGCTTCAATCGCGGCGAAGGTTTCGCTTAACATTCGCACGTTGGCTGTGGCTACGGCTTGGCGAACTGTGGCTGCTTTGTCAGATACATCTACCATCTGGGAGCGTCCCTGACGATCTAGATGAGTTAAGTTGACAGAATTATCTGAAAAATTGTGTTGTGTCATTTGGTGGGGATGTGTTATGATGTTTATCTGTTAGGGCGTGTAGCTCAGTGGACTAGAGCACGTGGCTACGGACCACGGTGTCGGGGGTTCGAATCCCTCCTCGCCCGTTTATTAAAAGTTAGGAGTTAGAAGTTAGCAGTTAAGAGTGAAAAATTTCAACTCATAACTCCTCACTCTTAACTCCTAACTTATTTTAAGGCGTAGATATCTGGAGTTCGACCGATCGCAAACCGCCATGAGTTAGCTAAGTCTTTGCCAGACATGGTGATGAAAATCACAAATGCTAGGAAAACTAGCAAAGCAGCGTAACTAAACATATCGCGGTAGCCTACTCGATCGGCAATCGAACCGAAAACTGGACTTGCGATCGCTATCCCCACATCTAATCCTGTAAGACATACAGCAAATATCCGCCCTCTTTCTTGGGGTAAGGCGCGATCAACTACCATTGTCGAAATCATCGGCATCAAAGTACCAGCACCAGCACCTTCTATAATTGCTGCAAATAGAAAAGTAGCGGCGCTATTTGCTTTCCACAGCAGTAACATCGCTATAGTGTAAACAACTAAGCTGATAGTAATAAATAAACCACGACCAAAGCGATCGCTTGCTCGACCCGTGAATAAGCGTACACTAAAACTAGCGATCGCTCCCGCCGTGTAAAACAATCCTGCATTCAAATCGACTCCTGTTGACTTGATATACAACGGCGCAAAGGTATGCAAATTACCAAAAGCCAAGCCAATCAAAAACATGACTACAGCCGGGATTCTGACTCTCGGACTAATCAATATTCGCCACAATTGATTATCATTATCTTCACCTGGTTCACTAGTTTTGATTGGTGGATTAACAACTGGTAAGATACATAACGCTGCCAATCCACCTAATGCGGCTGCACAGACAAATAACGCCGTATAACCAGCCCCAGCTTGTAAATAACCGCCTATAGCAGGTCCGATAGCCAAACCGATTGGAGTTACCAGACTCATGTAACCGATGACTTCACCGCGATTTGTTTCATCTGACAAATCTGCTACCAGCGCCAAATAGCCTGTGATAAAAGCAGCAATACTAATGCCGTGAAAAGCACGCAGCACCATCAACAGAGGAATCGATTTAACTACCAAAAAACCAAAAGGTGCGATCGCTGCTACTAGTGTACCAATGAGCAAGACAATCTTACGACCTCGCCGATCCGCCGTTTTTCCCAACCAAGGACGAGATAGCAACAAACCGATGGCGAAACTACCCATAACAATGCCAATTTGCTGCTTAGTTGCGCCCACATGCTCAACGTAAAGCGGTAGAGTTGGTAGTAACGAACCCATACTAGACCAGAATAATAAACCTGCTGTAAATAAAATCAGCAAATTCTTTCGCCGCAATCGGGCATCAAATGTGCGAAATAGTTTCACTCTAGATAAATCATTTTGACTAACTCTTTAAATAGTAGCTTTGCAGAAGAAGGCGGATATGCGCGATCGCACCAACCGGACTGGGCGTCCCGATGCTTTTTCAGCATCTAACTGAGCGCCGAGTACTGTACCAATTTCATTATCAATGCGGCAGCGCTTAACACAAAATGCGGGTGAAAACCCACTTGCCTCTGGCGATACGGCATAAATCGGAACCCCTTGGATCTTGATTTTACTTTTGTCACCTGATGCCTCCAGGGACGGTGCAAGCCCTAAGGACTTCTGGAAACGTCGCAGCGAAAGGTAGCGTTTAGTGGGCTTTCCCGACTTTCGACTAAGAGCGAATTCTCACCTCTGGCTTGCCGTCAGCACGCCCCGTAAGCTTCGAGCGGGTAAATTTGGCGCTCGAATGATTGCTTCCAGGCGCAGCCGGAAACCAAAGCTTTTAAAAACCTTGCGGTAGTCGGTAAACTTTGAATCAGCCAGAAGTTGCTGTAACTCAATTTCAATGCTATGTTCTTCTCGCTGCAAGTCACAGATACGGCGGGCGATCTGGTCGAACTGTTGAGGTGATGCCAAGTCCAATAGAGCGATCGCGTAATGCGTCGTATCGCTTACTTTCTCGTTCCCCACAAAGCCAACCCCAGAGCAACGGCACATCACCATCAATTGACCTGAGGGAATTTACATGTGCAATTTCTCTTAACTGCCAAGCTAAATCTTGTCGCAAGCGATTAATAATGGGCGACTGCACCCGCCAATCGGTGAGCCAATCTGAGAACCAGTTCCCGGATGCGGGTTGTGGTAAAGTCCCGAATTTGGACAAAGCGCCGATTACCCGTTCTGTACCGTCTAGCGCACTGTCACCGCGCTCGTTCCTTAGCTTCATTTGGTTGGATAAATCCTCCAAGTCTGACAGCATCCCGCGCTCGATAGCCGCCCAGTCTTCACCTTTACCAACCACTTCAAGTCCCAGCCAGTCAGTAGGCGTGCCCTCGCATTAGTATACCTTGACACGTTTATCATCGGTGTAGGCTAGGTATTGGGCGATGGTTGACTTGCCAGTACCCATCTCTCCAATCACCATTACTTGCTTGCCCACAATAGCGGCAACGATATCGGTGATGATGTCGAGTGGCTCTGGGACGGTCGTTGCAGCGACATCGATGACGTTTTGCACAGATGCACCCATGTAAGGAAGCTGGTCGTAAACCTTAAGCAGGTGCAGGGTAGTTTGAGGTGTCATTTCGCACACGCTGATAGTCACCTTGCAGGCGATCGTAATGCCATGCAACCCAAATAGCCATCCGGATAACATCACTCTCCCAGCTCCCCAAAGTGCGTAGTA
>JAESGF010000106.1_pt1 | contig 69896 bp, 51 predicted proteins | sample 9269621 | NCBI WGS metagenome assembly JAESGF01 (sample SAMN14515066, study PRJNA621663) | algae metagenome | isolation source: Tolypothrix carrinoi HA7290-LM1 and co-occurring heterotrophs from dry rock... | place: USA: Makauwahi cave, Kauai, Hawaii | collected 2011-01-06
CGGCTATTACCGGAACTCCATAGACAATTCCAAAGTACTCTAGCCATTCTCGAAACCTGTACCATGCAGCGTCAGATATTGACTTGGCAAGACAGTGGTTTTTAATCATGTTACGCACTTTTAGGTTCTCAATCGCTACCAAGTCGCGCTTACTGGATGACGCGCTGGGCTAATTTACAAACCCAATTCGTAAGTCTGCGTGACACCTTAAGATGCGACGGCGCTCTATGTGCGGACGCAGGTTCCGCACCCGCTTTTCCTCTACCTAATTTATTTCTAGCTTTGGCTCTATTCTTTCCATGTTTTTGAGTTTTAGATAAACATCGCTGTAGTCGTTTAATCTTACGTTCATCTTTCCTCAAGAACCTAGGATTATCAACTTTTTCACCGAAGCTGTTCGTGTAGAAATGGTTAACCTAAGTATGGGAGTTGCCCCCCATACTCGGCTCCAAAACCGTGCTTGATATTTTCACATCACACGGCTCCTCAGTGTATGGCTAGCGCATGCAGCTTGCGCCATCCCCTTTTTGCAGGAATTTTACTTTTGACTTTATTCACCCATTCGTCATATTCTTTTCCTTTTAAGGAATGGAGTTGGTCGTGACAATGTAGGTGAAGTAATGCCATATTCTCATCTGAGTTGTTTCCACCTTTTCCTTTCGGGTTTAGATGGTGTTTTTCCAGATTATCTTCTGGCATGAATTTGAGTCCGCAATACGCACAATCCCCTTTTTGCCTTTCAAATAACCTGGCTTTTTGAGGTTCGAGGACTTTATAATTGTCCCCGATGCGCGTACTCCAATATGCCCAATCGCCGTCGTATGGAGAGCGGGTTCCCTCCACTTTTACCCATTTAACACTTGCTGGAAATTCTGGGTGTTTGAGTAAAACGAGGGGGTTTTTTCCCGACCTGGATGTGCTGAAACTCCAGTTATCGCCTTTGACGTTTCTAAAGTATTTTCTGCTAATCCAGTTTCTATTCTTATTAGGATGACGACTTTTTGCCCATCTCCAGAGTTTGTTCCACATTAGGTTCTTGACTTTTCCGAATGTGACTTTGGAGTGCCAGGGAGATTGGTAGTTACACCATCCCCTGATGATTGGATTTAACTTTGTTATCATGCCTGCAACGCAGTCACCTTTAAAGTGGTCAATCCAATTAACTAGCTCTTGGTAGTGGGCTTTTATCTTTTCTGGGCTTGGCTTGATGATGGTTTTAAAACCTAGTTTTTCCTTGGAGTTAGGGGATTTTCCTGAGTGGTGTTTACCAACTTTATATTGTCGGATATTGAACCCCAGGAAATTGAAGCCTGGTGACTCTTTTCCTAACTCATTGAGAGAATGAGCTAGTCGGGTTTTACTGGGTTTGAGTTCTAATCCGATGTCTTTTAGCCACAAAGCTATTATTTCCTGACATCTTTGAACGATGGATAGTTCTTCGCATAGAATCACGAAATCGTCTGCGTAGCGAATGAGTCTTGGGACTCCAATCTGGCGTTTGAAGGTTTTGAAACCTCCAATCCACCGACCTTTTTTATCGCTTGGGAATTCGTTTTCTATGCAGGCTTCCATTCCGTGTAAGGCTATGTTTGCCAACAAAGGAGATATAACTCCACCCTGTGGCGTTCCCTCTGATGTCGGGTCATATCCTTTCCGTCCTGCCCAAGAGCTAAAGTCTATAACTCCCGCCTTGAGCCACGCTTTAATTTGGCGTTTAAAGGCAGGAAAGGTATTTAATTTTTCCAGTAGCTTTGTGTGGCTAATCTTGTCGAAGCACTTCGCAATATCCGCATCAAGCACGTATTTTGACTTTTTGTTGATACTGTTAAATATTGCAGCGACAGCATCGTGACATGACCTCCCTGGTCTAAAACCATAACTGTTTGGCTCAAAAACTGCCTCCCATTCTGGTTCTAGAGCTAGTTTTAGTAGCATTTGCTTCGCTCTATCCTGTATGGTTGGGATTCCTAGAGGTCGCATTTCCTTCTTACCCGGTTTGGGTATCCAAACTCGGCGTACAGGTTTTGCTTTCCCGTCTATTTTCAGGTTTTCTATTAGCTCAAACCGTTCCTTTGGGGATAGGGATTTTACCCCATCTACTCCTGCGGTTTTCTTGCCCTTGTTTTCCTGTGTCACCCTTCTGGTGGCTAGTAGCTTTGCATACCAGGATTTAGCCATCATCTTCTGGAGCTTGCGGACAAGCTTTTTGTCCCCACTTTTTGAGGCGCGATAAATTCTATGAGTGAGCTTAAATACCCGTCGCTCAATCTTTTTCCAGTTTAGTTCACGCCAGTTTAACGTGACGTTTTCACAGACCAAGACTGGTGTATCGTCGGATAGCCATTCCAACCTCTCAAATTTATTCAATTCAAGGGCATTAGACATATATACTCTTACTTTAAGAACGTATCTTCCATACAGCAGGTGGACTTTCGGCTTATCCAATGTCCATTACAGACAGGCTTTTGCTTATTTCCACATCCCTGACAGGGGTGATTTCTTACGCGAGTCACTGCTCTGGGATTCGACTTATCCAAGAGAACCCTCCCCCGTCTTGACTCGTTCCTGTCTACCGTTGTTACTAACTTTAGGGTCTTCCACTCCACCGGATTTTGGTTTGTGTCGATAGTCAATTGAATAGTTGCTATCTACCATTCTCTTGAGCATGTTTCGCTCCCTGCGTAACAGCCAGATTTCGCAGGTTCGTAGTAACGATGGTTTAACGGAAGTTCATTTTCATTACCCATAGTCAAATGCTCCCAGCGTCACCACTTTAGGCTTGTAGCTTATCTGGTTTTCCCCCAGCTTCGATTCTGGCGTATCCTATACTCTCCATAGTCGTGAGGGATGCTGTCACTCGGACACTGCGAGGGATGGACTTTCACCATCACGGATAGACAAGTTTTCTTGGTTTCAGGAGATTTCTAGGGTACTTCCTCCTTTCCCTATTGACGGTGGGTTACACCGTGAGGGGAGTTTTGGGACTAACCCTGGCTTCCCCAACGAGCCGCACATTTAAACCTACATCCAAGCCAATTTGTCTTTGAGTTAGTTCTTTATTCTCCTCTCGCTTGTGGTCAATCAAAAACTGCGCGTAATAGCCATCATGTCGCCTAACAACTCTGATTCGTTTAATTTGGTCAAGTTGGTAATAGTGCAGGTTTCTAGTTCCCCAAAGCTTAAATACACCAGCTTTAAAGCCATCTGTGAATTCTAGATAGCGCTTATCAACTGATAGCTTCCATCCAGAAACTTTATATTCCACCGACGCTCTAAGAAGCTGTTTCTTGAAATTGGGAAAACCAATATAACCCTTAACTTGAGAAGAGCAGTTACGGTAGAACCTCGATTGGGCCTGCCCAAGCCCTTTCGGCATGGGCTTGTCGTGCTTGAGAGTTTAGCAGCCGTGCCCAAGGAAACTCTGCGTTGTCGGCTAAAACTTTGCAGTATTTGTATGCGTCATTGCGACTTTTGACTAATCCATCTATCCAAGCCCGAATAATAGAATTTCGCACAAAAAGACCAGTACGGATGGCGTTGTCTAGCCGCTCGTACTGGCTTTTGGTTCCTTCTAATTTGGACTCGTAGATAATCATCTTATCGTTATGACTTACGATAATATTGTAGCACAAGAAAGAAAAGTCGTCCTAGAAGGACGAGGCTTTTACCCATTTTTTCGGTAAAAATGCCAGTTTGAATGTTGGTGGCTCATTTCTGGCAAGTACAGCTAGTAGTCTGAAATTTGCTGATGGTTTTGAGTTTAGTGCAACTGCTCGACAAAGCACACCCTTGCTAACCATCAGCGTTCCCATTGGTTTGCAATTTGGAGCGAATCCGGGAAGCATCCAAAATCAATCTGTTGCAACTAATAGTAACGGTGAAAGTGTTGGTCTTCAAGTCGAGCCAGGAAAAACCTTAGCCTTGGTGGGTGGTGAGGTGAGATTGGATGGTGGGTTGTTGCAAGCTGCAAATGGTCGAGTCGAGTTGGCAGGAGTAGCTGGTTCAGGAACGGTAAATCTTCAAGTTAATAATAACAATCTTTCCTTAAGTTTTCCTGTAGATATACCAAGAGCAGATGTATCCCTATTAAACGCTGCTAAAGTTGATGTGACTGGTAATGGTGCGGGTAGTGTAGGAATTACAGCCCGTTCCATTGATATTTTGGGAGGTAGCAAGATTTCTGCTGGATTAAACAAAGAAGCGGGAATTGCCTCTGTGCCAGGAAATATTACGCTCAATGCTACAGGGGTAGTAACAATCGATCAATTGAGCAGAATAACCAATATGAGTGCTCTTGGTACTACGGCTAATGCGGGTAACATCAGTATTCAAGCAGGTGATATTTTCGTCGATAATCGGGCTACTGTTCCCGATGGAAATGAGATTTTTGCAGCACTAGATACAAGTAGCAATGGACAGGGACGTGCCGGAAATGTATCACTCTCTGCTACTTTTGAAATTACTTTAATTGGGGAGAGTGCCAACATTCAGGATAAAGTGATATCTACCTACGGCAGCCAAGGACTCGGAGGTGGAGATATATCACTCTCTGCTGCTGGCTCTATTTTATTATCCAATGCTTATCTGCTAGCTGGCGGTGGAAAAGCAAATGGGGGAAACATATCACTACTTGGTAACAATGTATCCATAACTGATAATAGCTCGTTAATAACCGGAACTGGTGGAGGAAATGCAGGAAATATTACAATCAAATCGCCTGGTAATGTCTCTATCAAACGTAGCTTGGTTTCGACTAACGTTGGTAGCGATCTCAAAGTTAATGCTGGTGATATCAACATAAGCGGACGTTCTGTTTCTGTAACTGAGGGGGCAGAATTAACAGCTAGATTGTCTAGGGGTAGTGGAAAAGCCGGAAATATTTCGATTAACGCTGTTGATAAAGTGGAAATATCAGGCAACGATCCATTTCATAAGATGGGTGGCGATCCACTAAAAGCGACTTCGGGGGCGGTGATATCATGGTTAATGCCAAAGTCGTTGAGCTTTTTGATGGCGGACAAATTCTCACGACTGCTCGAAGTAGGGGTAATGCGGGTAACATCTTCCTTAAGGTACGTGACAATATCGTGTTATCAGGCACTAACCCAAATTATGCCGACGATCCACCTAGATTTAACAGAAGAGTGGAAGCAGTTAGCGCTAGTAGTGGTTTATTTGCAAATACTGAAGCTGGAAGTTCAGGTAATGGTGGCACTATAGAAATTAACTCAACCATCCTTAGCATTAATAACAAAGCAAGTATTGGAATTAATAGTTCAGGTCAAGGTAGTGCTGGAGGATTTTTAAACATAAATGCTGGTGATTCAATTACTCTTGCCAATGGCTTTATTACCAGTGGCTTGGGTAGTCAGGCAATCGGTCAGGGAGGTGAAATCAATCTGAATGCTGGTGAGCTCTCTCTCACCAATAACAGTCAAATTACTGCTCAAAGTGGGGGAACAGGTAATGCAGGCAACATTAATATTGATGCTTCAACTTTTGATGCAGTTAGTGGGGGCAAATTACTAACCACCACATCTGGTAGTGGAAATGCCGGAAATATTAGTGTTAATGTAGGCGATCGCTTTTCCCTATCCGTACAGGTACTGGTTTACTTGCAAATACTGCTTTTGTCAGTTCCGGCAATGGCGGCAGTATAGAAATTAACTCAACCATCCTTAGCATTAATAATGGCGCAAGTATTGGAATTAATAGTTCAGGTCAAGGTAGTGCCGGAAGATTTTTAAACATAAATGCTGGTGATTCAATTACTCTTGCCAATGGCTTTATTACCAGTGGCTTGGGTAGTCAGGCAATCGGTCAGGGAGGTGAAATCAATCTGAATGCTGGTGAGCTCTCTCTCACTAATAACAGTCAAATTACTGCTCAAAGTGGGGGAACAGGTAATGCAGGCAACATTAATATTGATGCTTCAACTTTTGATGCAGTTAGTGGGGGCAAACTACAAACCACCACATTTGGTAGTGGAAATGCCGGAAATATTAATGTTAATGTAGGCGATCGCTTCTCCCTTTCTGGTACAGGTACTGGTTTATTTGCAAATACTGAAGCAGGAAGTTCAGGTAATGGTGGCAGTATTTTCATCGACCCCAGAACTGTGGTAATTGAAAATGGCGCAGGAGTGACTGTAGGCAGTCAAGGCACTGGAATTGGTGGTAACATTCAGATTCAAGCAGACAGTTTGAAGTTAGATAACGCAGCTTTTCTATCAGCAGAAACCGCTAGCACCCTTGGTGGTAACATTGAAATTCAAAATGAGGGCTTGCTGCTTTTACGCCGCAACAGTCAGATATCTACCAATGCAGGCAGAGGACAAGGTGGTGGAGACGGGGGTAATATCACCATCAATTCTCCCAATGGCTTCATCGTCGCCGTACCTAATGAAGATAGCGACATCAGCGCCAATGCTTTCACCGGTTCTGGAGGTAGAGTTAATATTACAGCAACTGGGATTTATGGCATTGAGTCTCGCCCACGCCCAACTGACTTAAGTGACATTACTGCTAGTTCTACTCTTGGGGTACAAGGCACTATAGAAATCAACACGCCCTATGTTGACCCCAGCAGGGGGTTATTGCAACTGCCCGCAGGTGTAGTAAATACCCCAGCACTAATTGCCTCTAACTGTAGCGCATTTGACGAGGAAGGTGCTACCTTCCTCGTTACCGGACGCGGTGGTTTACCCCCCAGTCCTGACGATTTCCTTAGTAATGACGTTGTTTGGACTGATACTCGCCTGAGCGCGACTACAACACAAAATCCATCCCGGACACCTGCGGCTAAACTAAGCATACCAAAAGTGGAAATTGTACCTGCTACGGGTTGGGTGTTTAATGGTAAAGGGGAGGTAACGCTTATCTCTTCAGCGTCTGACGCTACAGCTAGTGTGTCTGTTCCTACTTGCGCCAACAAAGAGTGAAAAGCGCAGAGTTCATTTATCGATTTTTGCTCGTAAGTCTAATAACAGCGGTCTTAACGACAAATTAAATGTTGCTTGTAACTGTTTGAATGTTAAGAACGATCGCACTTATGTTGGTAACGACAACTTCTGCATTTATAATGAGAGCGCATGAAGTGCTTTGTAACTGGTGAGCCGATACTAACGACAGTTTGCTGTGTAATTACTTTGGCTCAATTTGATTGAGACACAACAAGCCTTAACTCAACTGGAAGCGGATGTAAGCGATCGCAAATCTATTTATTTCATTTTTAAAAGAAGCGCGATCGCTTCCAGCGGGGCGAAAGCCCATCGCACTTAAACCTATATCAAATTTCACGCGCAGTTATTAATATTCTTGGCAAAAATAAAAAAATCTGACATTCCTGTGGTTTACTCATTAAGAGTGTAATGAAGTAAACACCGCAATACTTGGAGGGAGTGCAATGTCCGGCTTTGGAATTACTAGTTGGAGCGCTTTGTTAGGTATTGCGATTGTGTTATGTGGAAATTACGCTAATGCTCAAATTACACCAGATGGCACTCTTCCCAATAATTCCAACATTAGTAAGATAGGCAACACCTTTAACATCACACAAGGAACGCAAGCTGGAAGTAACTTATTTCACAGTTTCCAACAATTTTCTGTCCCTACTAGTGGCACTGCTTTCTTCAACAATGCTCTTGACATTCAAAACATTATTAGTCGGGTAACAGGTGGGTCAATCTCTAATATTGATGGTTTGATTCGTGCTAACGGTGCGGCTAACCTATTTTTAATCAACCCGTCGGGGATTGTTTTCGGACCTAATGCCCGTTTGAATGTTGGCGGTTCAATTCTAGCAAGTACAGCTAGTAGTTTCAACTTTGCTGATGGTACTACATTTAGTGCTACTGCGCCGAAATCAACACCTTTGCTGACTATTAGCGTTCCGATTGGTTTGCAATTTGGACAGAATCCGGCAAATATCCAACTGCAAGGATCTATATTACAAGGCGCACCTAATAAAACCTTAGGTCTTGTAGGCGGGAATTTAAGCTTAGATAATAGTATTTTACAAATTCCAGGCGGTCGAGTGGAGTTGGGCAGTGTCGGAAACAGCGGTACTGTTGGACTGAATGTTAATGGCAGTGACCTGAGTTTGAATTTTCCCAATGGAATAGGCAAGCAAGACGTATCTTTAAGTAATCGAACTAATGTCAATGTACTTGCAGGCGGAGGTGGTAGTATTGCCATCAATGCTCGCAATTTGAATATTTCTGGAGCCGGTACAGAAATACGAGCCGGTATAGCGTCAGAGTTGGGTTCACCCCAAAGCAAAGCAGGAAATATAGAAATTAATGCAACAGAGGCGATAATTGACGATGGGAGTCTTGTATCCAATGCGATACAAGCTAATGCTGTAGGTCAGGGAAGCGACATCATCATCAAAACTGGGTCGCTCAAAGTCAGCAACGGTGCGAGGATTGAAACTAGTTCCTTTGGTCAGGGGAATGCAGGGAATCTTCTGATTGATGCTCAAGGGCAAGTTAGTTTCATTAATCGAGCTTTAGGTTTCACCACTTTAGAAGCAACAGGTGTGGGCAATGGTGGTAATTTACAAATTCAGGCTGGGTCTGTATTAGTTACAAATAACTCCCGATTAAGAGCTAGCACTTTGGGTCTAGGGAATTCAGGCAATGTGATTATTAATGCCCGTGATACTGCCGAGTTTACCGATGGAGCCTTTGTCTTTAGCCAAGTAGAAGCAGGAGGTATCGGTAATGGTGGTGAAACGAGTATAACCACAGGTTCTCTCTCAGTAACCAATGGTGCTATTTTGACTGCGAGTACTGTTGGCAAGGGGGATGCAGGTAGAATAAATATAGAAGCCCGCGATACGGCATCTTTTAATAGAGGTGGTGCAGCCTTTACGACTGTAGAAGCAGACGGGATCGGTAATGGGAATGATCTGCGAATTAGGGCTAGGTCGCTTTCTGTTACCGATGGATCTTTTTTGACAGCAAATACCTTGGGTCGAGGAAATGCAGGCAATGTGATTATTGAAGCAGGTGATGTCCTGTTTGATAGAGGGAGTGCCACAAGTAGCGTGGGATTACAGGGGTTTGGCGTAGGGGAAGGCAATGGTGGTACGATTAGCATTTCCACCGGCTCACTGCAACTGGCTAATCAGGCTCAATTGCTTGTCAACAGCTATGGCAGAGAAGGAAATGCAGGTAATATTAACATAAATGCCCGTGATACCGTCTCCTTATCTGACCAGAGTTTTATCTTCAGCCAGCTAGGAGGAGGAATACGAGGCGCTGCGGGTAACATCGACATTAGCACAGGCTCGCTTCAGGTTGCTAGCGGCTCGGTTATCAGTACTGACACTTTTGGAAATGGGAATGGCGGTAATATCACGATAAAAGCACGAGATGCTGTCTCCTTTTTGACTGAGGGAGGAGCTTACAGTCTTGTGCAATTAGGGGCAATTGGTAATGGTGGTGATATCAACATTAGTACCGGCTCATTAAATACTGCTGATGGGTCTTTTTTAGCAGCTAGCACCTTAGGAAGCGGAAATTCAGGCAATGTCAGGATTACAGCCACTGATTCTATTTCTTTAGAAGGAGTGAATCGAAATAAATTTCCTGGTGGGATTTACAGCGAAGTCGCAATAGGAGAATCAGGTGAGGGGGGCAACATTGATATCAAGACGCGATCGCTCACAGTCAAAAATGGCGCTCGTTTAGCTACAGATACCGATGGTAGAGGAGATGCAGGCAGTATAAATATTGATGCGACTGATTTTGTCACTTTTGATGGCATTGGTAGCAATCAGCTGATAAGTGGTGCATACAGCCAAGTCTCTCCAAATGGAAGAGGCAATGCTAACAATATCAACATTACTACCAGAAATCTGTCCTTAAGTAATGGCGCTATATTAACTGCCGGTACTCGTGGACAAGGAAATGCAGCCACGATTAATATTAATGCCACTGACTCTGTAACGATTTCTGGGACTGCTTCCAGTAGAAGTAACACTCTTGTTGGTGAAAGTACAGCAATTCCCAGTGATATTAGTGGTGTGTTTGTTCAATCAGAAAGTACAGGAAGGGCAGGAGATATTATAGTTACCTCTCCAAAAATTAACTTGGACAACCAAGGAAGGTTGATTGCAAAATCTGAATCAGGTAATGGTGGCAATATCAACTTACAAGTAGGAGACTTACTGCTGCTGCGTGGTGGCAGTCAAATCTCTACTAACGCAGGTACTGCACGACAAGGTGGAGACGGTGGTAATATCATTATTGATGCCCCCAATGGCTTTATCGTCGCCGTACCTAATGAAAATAGCGACATCACCGCCAATGCTTTTACAGGTTCTGGAGGTAGAGTTAATATTACAGTAAGTGGAATTTATGGCATTGAGTCTCGTCCACGCCCAACTGACTTAAGTGACATTACTGCTAGTTCTGAACTTGGGGTACAAGGTACTATTGAAATCAACACGCCCAATGTTGACCCGAATCGAGGATTATTGCAACTGACCACAGGTTTGGTAAATACTCCAAGGCTGGTTGACTCTAGCTGTGCCGCTTTTGACAAGAATGGTAGCGAATTTATTGTCACCGGACGCGGTGGTTTACCTCTTAGCCCTGACGATTTTCTTAGCAGTGACGTTGTTTGGACAGATTCTCGCCTAAGTGCCGCTACTGCACAAAATCAATCTCGGACACCTGCGGCTAAACTAAGCATACCAAAAGCTGTGGAAATTGTCCCTGCTACAGGTTGGGTGTTTAATGGTAAAGGGGAAGTAACGCTTATTTCTTCTGCGTCTGTTGCTAATAGTTTGGTGTCTGTTCCTAGTTGCGCTAAATAGTGAAAAGCGTAGAGAAAATGTGGATTGCAGCTTTCGCTTTTCTCCTGATTTCATTTTTGCTATATATTCCGAATACTAAAGCGATCGCCGAAGCTGTTAAATCCGCTTTGATAGATTATCGACCCACACAACTTAATTAAGCACAATCAGTACAAAACATATTATGCTGAAAAGTTTCCTGTTACCTTAAAAACTTGTATCTGAAACGAATTAGCTACATTCCCCTTTCGATGTGACTGAATGCTAGAGGTTAATCCGTTACGAATAGCCCCAGTTAACTCGCTAAATTTTGCTCTTTTTGCGTCATTATTAGAAGTTGAGTTAATTTCCTTGCTATAACGAATTGGTACGAGTACAGCCCCAATTGTTGTAGGCTGGTTTTTGACACCATTTCGCTGAATTTGTATGTTGCTTGAATCCGATGTTGGAGGTTGTCGATCTACTCTCCATAATTTATCTTGGCTATTTCCAATCGTTCCTGTGCTTCCGGTATAATTACCGGCATCTACAACAGTTGTAGCAAACTTTGCAGTACCAACACTTGTAAATGCCGGACTAAAGTTTCCATTACCTTCAACTTTAAGTGCAGCAAAAGCCGATGGAATGTTAAGTACGTTAAAACTAACAGCAATAAAAAGGATAATTAGTAAGCTGTTAAAAGTCTTAAGCTTGATTTTTATTGAACTAAATAACAACGAAAAAAAGTTTATTTTCATTTATTCTTCCTTTGAGTACAATAAATAACTTCGTTATTGTAACAAAAGCAATTATCAAAATCTCTCAAAAAAGAGTAATTTTAGAAAATATATATCTTGAGATAGATACCATAATTGGTAATTTTAAATAGCCAAGTAAATATATAGGTGTCAGTCATATGAACTTATGCAATTTTTCAGCAAATCAGCGATAAAACTTTAAAATCATTCTTTGCCAGTACAGCTAGTAGTCTCAAGTTCTCAGATGGTAGCGAGTTTAGCGCTATTAATCCTCAAGCACCATCGTTGCTAACAATTAATATTCGTCCGGGATTGCAATATGCAGTCAGTGAACCAAGTGTAAGTATTGCCAATGTGGGAAATTTAGCACTAAAGCCAGGACAAATCACACTATGCGGTAGCACTGTCACCAACACTGGTTCACTAACGACGTTGACATCCAGATTTTTTTGTGCCCAGCGTGTTAGGAGCGATCGCTCCTAACTCCCGTACAGACGTTCCACACTCCCACGTCTCTACTGCGCTTGGCAATTAAAGAGTAATTTTCTTACCTCTTTCGGTGAAGCGAACCTGTTTAATATTTAATTGAGCATTGCTTGTCAAACTTTTGCGAAGGCTACCAAATAAAGCAAACTGTTCGCAATGGGAAAGAGAAACTAACTGCCGTTTGGAATCAGGAGATACTCGTAAATCTACGGTGGCTATACGATTTTTTACATTTACACGATAACCAGATAAATTAAAATCGCCTGTATCTTGTTGCTCTATGATTTTACCCACAATACCCGTTGCAGGTTCTGATGCTGGCACTGAAACTGTATTTGGAATCAGTTCTTGACATTCGCTGTCACTTGTGTATAGGGTAATATTAATAGTCTTGTCAGTAGCAGCTTGAGAAGTTGACAAAGCGGTATTTTCAGTAAAGGGTTCTGTAGAAAAAGGCTGCTCGACGCTCGATTTAGCTCGCAGTTGAGCCTGGGTTGGGATTTGGGATGAAAGACTGTTGGTTGGTGTTGTTGTGGCTGCTGTAGCGGTTTGGTCGAGATTCCGAGAAGCTTGGTTAGAATTACAACTGCTGATGCTGGCGGCGATCGCTACAACAATAAAAGGGATAATATACCTGTTATTTGTATTCATAATTTTGTCGCTGGATTGTTTTATCAACTTCAGTGTGGCTAGTATAAAATCCGCAGAAATTATCGATAAATGGTATGAGTTAATTTTGGTTGTTTCAAGGCGATCGCGCACGTAACGACGACAATGTTATTTTCACAGGCTAAATAGGGAAACATACATACTGAAGTCTACTTCAAACCCCTAGCTAGCAACCGATGAGATTATGGCTTGCAATTCCATCACCGTAGATAAAAGTATTTATGAATCTCTTCAACAAGAATTGGTAGAACTGCGTCAGATAGTTTCTCAGTTGCAATCGCAAAAAGAAGTACCTGTATGTAAAAGCGAAGCCTGGTTTGCACGCTTGGCAGACAATGTACCAGGGGTAATTTACCAATTTCAGCTTTTCAGTGATGGTACTGTATCGTTTCCTTATGTTTCTTCTGGATGTCGAGAGCTTTATGAATTGGAACCTTCACAAGTGTACCAAAATCCACAATTGTTATTTGCAGTGGTTCATCCTGAAGACCTTCCTGGGTTACAGGAAACAATTGCCATCTCGACTCAAACCTTAGAAAACTGGGAATATGAGTGGCTAACTATCACACCTTCTGGGAAGCAAAAATGGTTGAAAGGAATTTCTAAACCAGAACCACAATCAGATGGCTCGATTCTTTGGGATGGCTGCATAATTGATGTTAGCGATCGCAAACAAGCAGAAATAGCGCTGCAACTCTTGAATGAAGAGTTAGAAGTTAAATTTCAGGAACGTACAGCAGCCTTACATGAGAAAACTTCAGAATTAGAGGCTATGCTTAATGCCTTTCCTGACTTATTCTTTCGATTGGCTGCCGATAGCACTATTTTAGATTATAAAGCTAGCTCTCAAAATGCTGAATTGTATGTTCCAGCAGAGGTATTTTTAGGAAAGCGGATGGTGGAAGTTCTTCCTCCAGAAGTTGGAGAAAAGATGCAGCAAGCAATTGTCCAAGTTCAAGAAACTTCATCTTTAGTGAGTGTAGAGTATTCGCTATCAATGCCCAACGGTGAAGAATACTACGAGGCGCGGCTCGTTCCCTTTACTAATGATAACATCATTGTGATTGTGAGAAATGTCAGCGAAGAGCAAACTGCATTACGCGATCGCTCAAAAGCAGAAGCTCGACTGCAAGAGCAAGAGCAGTTTTTACGCAGTATATACGATGGAGTTGAATGCTCTATATTTGTCATCGACGTTTTAGAAAATGGCGAATTTCGTTCTGGGGGTTGGAATTTAAACGCAGAAAAAGCAACGGGTAAGCGTAGTGCTGAAGTAGTTGGTAAAAGCTTAACAGAAATTTTTGGTGCGACTAAAGCCGCAGAAATACATCATAAATGTAACACTTGCCTCGTTGCAGGCGTTGCTATCTCTTTTGAAGAATGCCTCACATTACGCGGTGAAGAAAAGTGGTTACTAACTACATTCAATCCTCTCAAAGACAGCGAAGGGAGAATTTATCGTTTAATAGGAACAACTTTTTATATTACAGAGCGTAAAAAAGCAGAAGAAGCACTTAAAGCTAGCCAGCATTTCATTCAACGTATTACTGACTCGATTCCTAATACTATTTATATCTACGACTTAGAAGAACAGCGCAATATATACGCGAATCATGAAATAGCTGAAATTCTCGGCTACTCAATTGAAGAAGTTCAAGAAATGGGAGCAGAATTTCTGACCAATACTCTTCATCCAGACGATTGGGAAAAAGTCATAACCTATCACCAAAAATTTCCTAGCGCTGTTGATGGCGAGATTTTTGAGATTGAGTATCGAATGAAAGATGCAAATGGAAAATGGCATTGGGTTTACAGTCGAGACACGTCTTTCAGCCGTAATGCTGACGGTAAAGTAAAACAACTTCTTGGTGTGGCAACTGATATCACCGTTCGTAAAGAAGCAGAAATTAAATTGCAACAACAGGCTGAGTATTTAGAAAACACTTTAAACCAATTACAACGCACCCAAGCTAAACTCATCCAAAGCGAGAAAATGTCTTCGTTGGGTAATATGGTTGCAGGTGTAGCTCATGAAATTAACAATCCGGTTAACTTTATTCATGCTAATCTGACTCCCGCTTGTGAATACTCCCAAGATTTGCTGCAACTAGTAGAACTTTATCAACAATACTACCCCAATTCACCAGAAGAAATTGAAGAAAAAATCGAAGACATTGACCTTGATTTTATCAAAGAAGATTTAATGAAACTTCTTCAGTCGATGCGAGTCGGAACTCAGCGCATCCGTGAAATCGTTTTGTCACTGCGGAATTTTTCTCGTTTGGATGAGGCTGAATTTAAGCAAGTAAACATCCATGAGGGAATCGAAAGTACGCTGATGATTTTGCACAACCGTCTGAAAGCTAAACCAGAACATCCAGAAATCTCGGTTATTAAAGAGTATGGCAAACTTCCCGCAGTTGAGTGCTATCCCGGTCAACTAAATCAGGTATTTATGAATATCTTTGCCAATTCTATAGATGCTTTAGAAGAGTCATTTGTCAAGAACAAAGAACAAAAAATTAATCCACAGATTTGCATTAGTACTGAAGTCGTTAATAGCAATTGGATAGCAATCAGAATCGCAGATAATGGTCAAGGCATTCCACCAGAAATACTTTCAAAACTATTTGACCCTTTCTTTACTACGAAAGATGTAGGTAAAGGTACAGGATTAGGGCTATCTATAAGTTATCAAATTGTGGTAGATAAACATGGTGGTAAATTATCTTGTCACTCAATACTTGGACAAGGTGCAGAATTTGTAATTGAAATTCCTGTTATTCAGGTGAAAGGGAGTTAGGAGTTAGTAAAATTAAATTGTAGGGTGCGTTAGCCTTTCAGGTAACGCACCATCGACAATCTAAGGTGCGTTACGCTCTGCTAACACACCCTACACTCATTTTACATTTATTTATGAAAAACAAGATTCCCGACTTTTTAGAGAGAAGTCGGGAATCTGGGCAGCCCAATTTTCATGAACTATTTAGGATCGCTATATTAAATTAATTCCAGACTATTTGCATATCTAGAACAAAGCCTGGTAAAACATCTTCTCCTGATAATGTTTTTGGAGATTCGAGTATTTCTACTGGTTGTCCTTGACGATAAATTTCAACTTGACGTGCTTTGCGGTTAATTAGCCAGCCAAGCTTCACTTGGTTATCTATATATTCTTGCATTTTAGATTGTGTTTCTTGCAATCTATCAGTCGGTGACATTAACTCTAAAACGAAATCTGGGGCAATTGGCGGAAATTTTTCTTGCTGTGCTGGGGTAAGTGCATCCCATCTATCTTGTCGTATCCAAGAAACATCGGGGGAACGATTTGCACCGTTGGGTAGTTTAAAGCAGGTGGAAGAATCAAAGCAGACTCCAAGTTTTGTTTGTCGATTCCAAAAAACAAAATCTGTCGCGATTTCAACATTACAGTTTCCTGTTTCTCCTCCGGTGGGTGACATTATAAGTAATTCTCCTTTGGCATTGCGTTCAAATTTGACATCAGGGTTTTTCCGACATAGTTCATAAAAGTCGTCGTCTGTGAGTGTAATGATGGAGTTGAAGTTTACAGTAATGTCTGTCATGGTAATAAAGAATTTTGAAGGACTTGTCTACAGCTTGAGGCTTTGAGTTCAAAGGTGCATCGAAGAGTGGATAATTAAGCGATCGCTTTTATGATTACAAACCCGATAATTCCATCTTCATTATCATATTATATTTAAAAAGTCAATAAATAAGGCAAAGGCTAAAACATTAAATTTAGGAGGCAATATAGATGATACGACCGCGCAAGAACTTTGCCCAGCATTGGCTGAAAAGTGAAAAGGCACTTCAGTCAATAGTAGAAGCAGCTGAATGTAACCAAAGCGATCGCGTTCTGGAAATTGGACCTGGTACCGGCATTCTCACTCGTCGTTTATTACCAAACGTCAAATCTTTAGTTGCAGTAGAAATTGACCGCGACTTGTGCAAATTATTAGTCAAGCAACTCGGTAAAAGTGATAATTTCTTACTTTTGCAAGGAGATTTTCTCACTTTAGATTTACCATCTCATCTTGCAGGTTTTGAAGCTTTTCAAAACCCAAATAAAGTTGTAGCTAATATTCCTTACAACATCACCGGACCAATCATAGAAAAGCTACTTGGTACGATTGCCAAACCAAATCCTCAACCATTTGATTCAATAGTACTATTAGTACAAAAAGAAGTAGCAGAAAGATTATATGCTAAACCAGGCTCGAAAGCCTTTGGAGCATTAAGCGTGCGGGTACAATATTTAGCTGAGTGTAAGTTAATTTGTCCAGTACCCGCAGCTGCATTTTCCCCACCCCCAAAAGTAGATTCAGCAGTTGTGCGGTTAGTCCCCTACCAAATAGAATTACCAGCAAATGACCCGCGACGATTGGAAACTTTGGTAAAGTTAGGATTTGGGGAAAAGCGCAAAATGTTAAGAAATAATTTGCAGTCGATTGTAGAACGCACCAGCCTGACACAATTACTAGAAAAATTAGAAATAAATCCTCAAGCTCGTGCTGAAGAACTTAGCGTCTCTCAATGGGTAGCACTGGCAAATCAGTTACAAGTTAAGAGTGAGGAGTTAGAAGTGAGGAGTGAGGAGTTAGGAGTGAGGAGTGAGGAGTGAGGAGTGAGGAGTGAGGAGTGAGGAATTAAAAATCAAGATAAACTCCCCACTCCCAACTTGTAACTTGCAACTTATAACTTGCAACTCCCAACTCCCAACTTATAACTTGCAACTCCTAACTCCCAACTTATAACTTGCAACTCCTAACTCCTAACTCCTAACTCCTAACTCCTAACTCTCAACATGCATTACACCTTAATTGCTCCAGCTAAAATCAACTTATACTTGGAAATCATAGGCGATCGCGCAGATAACTACCACGAGTTAGCTATGATACTCCAAAGTATCGACTTGGCAGACGAAATTGAGTTGCATTCCATCAGCACTGACACGATTCGCGTCCACTGCAACCATCCGCAAGTACCGACAGACCGAAGTAATCTGGCATACCGAGCAGCCGAATTAATGGCAACGGAATTTCCTAACACCTTTGCTAAATATGGAGGTGTAGAAATTACCATCACCAAGCGCATTCCTGTAGCTGCGGGTTTAGCTGGGGGTTCGACGAATGCAGCAGCGGTTTTGGTAGGAATAGATTTATTGTGGAAGTTGGGACTAACTCAGTCAGAATTAGAAGAACTGGGAGCTACTTTAGGTTCAGATGTACCATTCTGCGTTGCGGGTGGAACAGCGATCGCTACAGGTAGAGGTGAACAACTTTCTCCCCTGCCAAGTTTAAATAATATATATATAGTATTGGGTAAATTCAAAAGCTTAGAAGTTTCTACTCCTTGGGCTTATAAAAGCTATCGACAAGAGTATAGTGATTCTTACATTAGAGATAGCGATAATTTGGCAATTCGTGCGTCAGCAGTACATTCAGGAGAAATGGTAAAAGCTATTCTGCATCAAGATGTCAAAGAAATCGCCCAAAAACTGCATAATGATTTAGAAAAGGTAGTATTACCAGCTTATCCGCAAGTATTGCAGTTGCGAGAAACTTTTGCAAATGCCGGAGTTTTGGGTACAATGATGTCTGGTTCTGGACCAAGTGTGTTTGCGCTGTGTGAGTCTCAAGAACATGCAGAACAAGTTAAGCTGCAAGTCGGGAGTGCGACGAAGAACGAAGATTTAGAATTGTTTGTAACTAAAGCGATCGCACATGGAATTCAAATTGCATCTTAACAGAACGTAGTCGTATGAATTCTCCATTTCCAGGGATGAATCCTTATCTGGAAAATCCCGCATTTTGGTCAGAAGTACATCATCGGTTAATCGCAGTCATAGCTGACGAAATTGAGCCAAACATACCTTCTCAATATCGAGTTGCGATTGAGCAACGTACTTATTTAAGTGATGAAGAGGATTCTATATTAGTAGGCATCCCGGATGTGACTATTTTTTCTCAACAATCAAATCAGAAAGAGCATTCATCAACGACTACACAAGTATCTACCACAGATGGGGTAACGGTGACAATACCCATACCAGAAAATGTCACAGAAAGTTACTTAGAAATTCGAGAGATAGACACGGGATTTGTTGTGACAACAATTGAAATTCTCTCTCCTAAAAACAAACGAGCAGGTGAAGGAAGAAAAGCTTATGAACGAAAGCGAAAACAAGTTTTAGCCAGTCTGACGCATTTAGTAGAAATTGATTTACTCAGAAATGGTCGGCAAATGTCTTTATTAGGAGAAGTGCCAGCAACAGATTATCGCATAGTTGTTAGTCAAAGTGAAACTCGCCCTCAAGCTAAATTATACGGCTTTAGCGTTCGCGAAAAAATTCCTACTTTCGTGTTACCTTTGCAGTCAGGAGATAGAAAAGTGATTTTAGATTTGCAACCTTTATTAAATAGAATATATACTCGTGCCAGATTTTATTTAACTATTGATTACAATCAAGAGCCAATACCACCACTAAAAGCAGAGGATAAAGCATGGGCTGATACAATTATACGCGGACTAGGTAATGGGTAATGGGTAATGGGTAATGGGTAATGGGGAATGGGGAATGGGGAATGACCAATTACCTATTCCCAATTACCAATTCCCAACTACCAACTACCAACTACCAACTACCAATTACCAATTCGCTATTACCAATTACCAATTCCCAATTACCAATTCCCAATTTTATGAGTGACCCAAATTTAATTGAACAACCAGAGACACAAAAAAATACAGCGACTCCATTACGGTGTTTAATTGGATCGATAATTTCTGGAGGACTTACGATCGCATCATACTCTTTATTAAATGCGATCGCTATCAGTTTCGCCACGAACCCCATCCATTCACAAAACCAATTAACTATCAGAATTTCCTCCGCAGTGCGTACCCTAGTTATAGGTGTATTCACCTTAGGAACAGGGGTATTTGCGATCGTCGCTCTTGGTTTGTTCGCTTTAGGAATACAATTACTGCTACAACAGTTTAAACAAAAAAGTTAAACTGAGCCGACATTTTGCAGTATAAATTGATGCTTTTTCCGCCAGGTTTGGGGAGGTATCTCGTTGTGTTGACGGAACTGACGGGAAAAGTGACATGCATTTTGGTAGCCGAGACTTGTAGCAATTTGCTCAATACTTTGGTCACTATTTTGAAGTAAATTACGTGCTTCTGCCATTCTGCGCTTCACAATCCAAGTATTTACGGTGTCTCCCGTTTTTTTTGCCACTCGATTAGTTAAGTAAGCGGAGGAATAACCAACTGCTTGAGCGACATCACACAAAGTAATTCCTTCTTGATAATGAGCTTCGATATAATCAAAAACTTCTTTGAGTTGAGGAATTGATGGAAAGCTGAACTCAAGAGGTTCTTCGGTTGAAGTCTTTGGTGTGGGTAACGAAGCTGACATTTGATGAGAATTGATCGCACACCAGTAGCGAATCTGAGTTTGCTTTTCTAATCGGGTAGCGATCGCTCTGAGCAATTGCTCTACTGTACACGGTTTGGTAAGATAGTCATCTGCGCCCAATTCCATGCCTTTACGCATATCTTCTGTGGTGTTGCTGCCAGTCAGAAAAATGAAGGGAATAATCGCTGTTATCGGCTCTTGCCGCAGCGCAGCGAGAACCGCATAACCATCCATATCCGGCATCATAATATCACAAATTATCAAGTCCGGTGAATGCTCTTGTGCTTGCTGGATGCCAGTAACACCGTTATGAGCAGCTATAGTATCAAAACCTTCAGCTTGCAGACTGTCTAAGAAGAGATTGCGGGTGATTGCATTATCTTCAATTACGAGAATTTTTTTGGCTGATTGTTGCATCATAATTAAATTACCAGAATTTTTAGTAGAAAATAAACACTCTTTCTTTATGCCGAGTACTTAATTAGTGCTGAATTTTCAGTTTGTAATAAAAACTCAAGACTCAGCAATTCTATTGGGCAACACGACAGTAAATTTAGTGCCTGCACCCACATCACTTTCAACAGTAACTTGACCTCTATGTATTTCTACAAGAGTTTTGACAACCGATAAACCCAAACCAGTACCGGGGATACTATCGACATTGCTACCGCGATAAAATGCTTCAAATATTTGTTGTCGATCTACTACGGGGATACCAATACCTGCATCTTTAACTTGAAAAATTACTTCTTCATCTTGACAGCAAAGTTCAAAAGTAACGATGCCACCATCAGGAGAATACTTTATTGCATTTGATAACAAATTCGTTAAGATATGGTGCAGTAGTTTAGGATCTAAATAAGCAGTTGAACAGTCACCAGGGCTGATAAAATCAATTGATGTTTGCTTATCAGTTGCTAAGTGCATCTGTGCTGTAATATCACGACAAAACTGTTGTAAGTCAACTGGTCTAGGGTTACATTCTAACTTTGCAGCTTCTGCTTTACCAAACAACAAAACCTCATCTAACAGTTGGCTGATTTCATGGACAGCAGCTTGAATTAAATCAAGATAAGAGCGGGTTTTCTCTTCATTCCATTGATGAAGATGGCGTTTGAGCAAGTCAGAAGAAAACGATACAATATTCAGCGGTGTGCGGAATTGATGACACAGCATAGAAACAAAGCGTTCTCTCAGTTCGCTGAGTTTTTTTGCTTGTTCTAAAGCTTGCCGAACTTCTGATTCTGCGTGTTTGTAATCGGTGATATCAATCGCTGTCACGAATTCGACTGCTTTACCGGAAAAATCAAATAATCCATCCAAAACTTCGACAGTACAAGCTAGCCACCGCTGTGAGCCACTTTTGGTGACAATCTGCATTTCTTGGTATTCACACGCAGCCGCACGATCTAGCTTATTGACTTGCCTCAGCTTTTTGCTTTTAATTAATCGGTTAAGGTTAAAGTTATTGAGCAGTTCTTTTTTAGTATAGCCTGTGAGTGCCTCCGCCGCCTGATTTACGTAGCAAAGCTTTGAGTTTTGAATTAGGAAAACACTAGCATCGGTGTTTTCTGCCAAAGTGCGAAATCTCGATTCGTTCAGCTTCAGTGCTTGCTCAGTGCGTTTGAATTCTGTAACGTCCCAAATACTCCAGACTCTGCCGATAATTTTGTCATTAAGTCGCTGCGGTTCCGAGTAGTGTGCAAAGGTTCTCCCATCTTTCAATTCTAGCAGATCGTACCTTTCGCTCGCGCATTGAATTTCCATTTCCCACACGCAATCGCGAAATAGCTGTCTATCTTTAACTTGGCTCTCAAAAAAGCCTTTAGCTCGTTTGCATTTTCTAGATATGGTTATCGATTTGGGAAGTTGCCACATATCCGTGAATTTTTGATTGTAGCAAAGAATCTCCCCATCAAAATTTACCGCAAGTATGCCATTAGCAGTAGATTCGAGAGTCGAACGCAGTAAATTAACAGATGTTTTCAGTTCTTCTTCTTTTTGCTGATATTGGGCAGATACTTCTTGATGTAACTCAATGTTGGCATCTTTGGATTTATCAGCATACCGCTGCATACTGAACTCTACTATCTCCTGACTGCGATCGCTTGCGATTGCACAAGCAATTCCCTTACCTTGATGTTCTATGTAAGTGAGGGTAATCCCCATCAAAAACATCTGCCCTTTCTTTGTGCGGTAACGCGATTTCAAACACAGCGAACCAAGTGATTTTAGCGATCGCCATTGTTGGGACCAAACTTCTGGCAAGAAATCTACATCGACATCCTGCAACTTCATCCTCAGTAATTCCTCACGGGAATACTCACTAATGCTACAGGTCGCATCGTTTACATAGAGAAACTGTGAGTTCTCTTGTACGCAAAAAGCAGCATCTGCAACCTGATTTATCAGCAAGTGAGCCAATTGCAACTCTTGAGGCATTGAAGCCGATTTAGAGTTGGATGGAACTAACTTGTAATCGCCAAGATTCATAGCCCTACTAAGCCTTTTCAATCCGTCTGCACCAATGTCATAAATGGGCTTGCAATCATGAATTGCTCAAAAATTTATACTTCGGTCTTAAAGGTATTAATTTCTTTAATCCCACTTATTAAATTATCAGAAAACTCATCTTCTTAATACAACTTTACTTAATCTTTATAAAACCAAATTTACACCGAGAAAACAACAAATAAAAACGACGATAAACGGCTCGTTTAAACAATAGAAAGAGAAAATAAAACAATTTCTATTATTAACACTGACCGTTACCTTTTTTTGCTTCAAAATGTCAAGAAATTCGTGAATTTACCCAAGTCCTGATGCCAATCCTGACTCATAAATTTAATTTATCTTAACTTCCTCCTTTATAAACTTTACTACAATACCACATATTTGCCACCCGTCATCAGAAATACATTATTAAGTAAGCAATATACGTAATTTTAATCATCCACCAAAAGGTAGACACTCTATGAAATATTAATGTGTTCAACAACACAAAAATCTGAGGTAAAAGTTATTTGCCCAAAACAGAGCTACAAAGAACAAATGATTTTTTGTTCACTTTGCCTCAAAAAAAATTGTAATTTTTAATACTTATATTTTAGTTATTCAAGGGGATTGCTATCTCATTCAACTATCGTAAGGAATAGATTTGTAAGCTATGCAGAATGAGCATTGCAGGTATTGCTAAACAGCAAAAGAAATGACAAGGCGATCAAAAGATTATTCATTGTAAATACTTCTAAATCTCCCGTAGGCTTGTTTCCAGAAGCACAGCAGAAAGGTTTAGTACTAACTATCTATATACTTTTGCGATATTTAAGTGTTCCTACTGTCAACCAAGCCAGGTCAAAAGTTACAAGAAAAACTCAGTTTTTCGTTTTCTGCATTCCCGAAAAAATGAGCGCCAGGGCAGGTTGAGTAAGCTACAGAGATTCTTATGCCAGCAATTTTCTAGAAATTACGTAAAAGCAATGACTCAAAAATATACCGCATCTACAAGACAAATCACCGCAGAACCGTACAAGCTAGACGGTTATCTAGAATCAGGCAAAAACTCCAAATCGCTGAGAGTTGCGGATGCGATCGCCGAAATGTTAGAGAACTTGGGAGTAGGCTGCGCCTATGGTGTCGCCGGGGGAGCGATGGCAAGCCTTTGGGGTGCGCTATCAAATAGTACCATGCAGGTGCTGAACTTTCGCCATGAAGCCGGAGCCGCCTTTGCTGCCACTGAAGCGTATTTTGCTACTGGTAGTCCGAGCGTAGTTTTCACCACCGCAGGACCGGGAATGACCAATGCCCTCACAGGCTTATTTGCGGCTCGTGGAGAAGGCGCAAAAGTGATTTTGTTATCAGCTTGCACCTCAGCAGCGAATCGCGGACGCTGGGGGATTCAGGAAACCAGCACCGACACATTGCCGAGTAGCGGCATATTCACTTCCGGAGCGCTGTTCAACTATGCTGTCACGATAGAATCTGCGGATCAACTTCCGCAGATTTTTCGGAGAATTGCTCTTGGGTTAGCACAACCAGGCGGATTTGTGGCGCATTTGAGCATTCCCACACGTCTACAGACAAGCTTAGTTGATGAAACAACGTTGCCCGATTTAGGAGTTGGTTCTTTATCGGTAGCGGCATCAGAAGAGGCGATCGCCAAATCTGTAGAATTACTATCCCAAGGACCCTTTGCCATCTGGGTTGGATTCGGTGCGCGAAATGCAGCCGAAGAAATCCGCCAGCTTGCAGAAAGAACAGGTGCAGCAGTTATGTGTTCACCTCGCGGTAAAGGCATCTTTCCTGAAGATCATCCGCAGTTTGTCGGAGTCACAGGTTTAGGTGGTCATGGTTCTGTCATGACATACATGCAATCTGCAACTCCCTTACGCACTTTAGTCTTAGGAACACGCTTAGGTGAACCAACCTCGTTTTGGAGTCCGGTAATGGTTCCCCCAGGTGGCTTCGTGCATGTAGACATTGATCCACAAGTACCAGGAGTAGCTTACGCATCTGCCAAAACCTACCCCGTGCAGGCTGACATCAAAGCCTTTGTCCAAGCACTGCTGAAGCACATGCCAGAGAATACCGCGTCTGCGATTTCCTTACCCAACCCCGAACAAGAATTAATTGAAGCGGGTGCCCCAGATACTCCAGTGCGACCAGAAGTATTGATGGCAGCAATTCAAAAAGTCATCGTCGAAGGTAGCGATGCCGTAGTCATGGCAGAGTGCGGTAACTCGTTTACCTGGTCAACTCATTTCCTGAGATTTTCCGAAACTAATCGTTACCGAGTTAGCACCGGAGTTGGGGCAATGGGTCACGCCGCTACCGGAGTTGTCGGAGCCGCCCAAGCCCGGAATGGTAAAGCCGTAGCGATTGTTGGCGATGGAGCAATGTTGATGAATAACGAAATCAGCACCGCCGTCAAATACCAAATTCCCGCAATCTGGATTGTGCTTAACGATGCACGTTACAACATGTGCCATCAAGGAATGAAAATGTTAGGACTCACAGGAGCAGATGCATCAATTCCCCCCACAGACTTTGTGATGATTGCTAGAGGAATGGGAGCAGAAGGAATCAGAGTCCTGAAAGAATCTGATGTAGAGGCAGCGTTAGAACAAGCGATCGCATCAGTTGTTCCCTTCGTTATCGATGTCATCATTGACCCGAATCGAGCCGCACCATCCAAAGGTCGCAATCAAAGTTTAGCCGCACAAGGAGTCAAAGCAACTCCTGCCAAAAATTCCGCAGTGCAAATTTCATTTCCAAATATCTAATAGCTAATGGGTAATGGGGAATGGGTAATGGGTAATGGGGAATGGGTAATGGGTAATGGGGAATGGGTAATGGGTAATGGGTAATGGGGAAAGGAAAAGAATTATTACCGATGCCCAATGCCCAATGCCCAATTCCCAATTCCCAATTCCCAATGCCCAATGCCCAATTCCCAATTCCCAATTCCCAATTCCCAATTCCCAATTCCCAATTCCCAATTACCTTTTTCCCAATTACCAAAAGTGGAGTGTAGGGTGAACCTTTTTGACACAGTACAAGAAATGGGTCACGAGCAAGTATTATTTTGTCATGGCAAAGACCCAGATATCAAAGCAATAATTGCCATCCATGACACCAGCTTAGGACCCGCAATGGGGGCAACCCGAATGTTGCCTTATCTCAACGAAGAAGCAGCTTTAAAAGATGCCCTTCGTTTAAGTCGTGGTATGACTTATAAAGCAGCTTGTGCCAACATTCCCGTTGGTGGAGGCAAAGCAGTTATTATTGCTGATCCCGCACATAAAACCGAAGAATTATTTAGAGCTTACGGACGTTTTGTAGACAGACTGCAAGGACGTTTTATCACCGGGCAAGACGTGAATCTTACCCCAGAAAATGTCAGAACAATTAGTAAAGAAACTAATTATGTAGTCGGTGTAGAAGAAAAATCTGGCGGACCTGCTCCCATCACCGCAAAAGGTGTATTTTTAGGCATAGAAGCTGCGGTTAAGTTTCGTTTACAAAGCGAAAATTTAGAAGGGCTGAAAGTCGCGGTTCAAGGTTTGGGCAACGTCGGCAGAAATGTTTGCCAACTTTTGCACGAAAGCGGTGCAGAGCTTTTTGTCACTGATATCAGTCAAGAAAAAGCAGAAGAAGTAAAACGCAGTTTAGGTGCAACTGTTGTCGCTCCAGAGGAAATTTACTCTCTGGATGTCGATGTATTTTCTCCTTGTGCATTAGGTGGAATTCTTAACAGTCAAACGCTTCATAATATGCGTGCCTCGATTATTGCCGGTTGTGCCAATAATCAGCTAGCGCAAGAAGAAATCCACGGTCAGATGATTACAGAAAAAGGAATTCTTTATTGTCCTGATTACGTCATCAATGCCGGAGGACTTATCAACGTTTATAACGAAATGATTGGTTATAACGAAGAAAAAGCCTTTCAGCAATTGCACAACATTTACGACACACTACTTGAGATTTTCGCACGAGCAAAACAGCAAGAAATCACCACCAACGAAGCTTCCAAGCAGTTGGCAGAAGAACGAATCAGCAACGCGAGAAAAATTAAGAATAAGGAAATGCTTGTTAGTCGTTAGTTGAGAGTTGATAGTTGTTAGTTGAGAGTTGATAGTTGTTAGTTGAGAGTTGATAGTTGATAGTTGATAGTTGATATTTGAGAGTTGTTATTTGTTAGTTGAGAGTTGTTATTTGTTAGTTGGAGTATTTAATTACTAACCACTAACTACTAACTACTAACCACCAACCACCAACCACCAACCACCAACCACTAACCACCAACCACCAACCACTAACCACCAACTACTAACCACTAACCACTAACCACTAACCACCAACCACTAACCACTAACCACTAACTACTAACATCTTAAAGGAGTGCCCAGTGGAAAAAAATACCTTTGCTACATCCGCTTATATTGCAACTTCACCAGAGAATGCTTACGAGTACCTTTGCAGTCTAAAAAACTTAGACGAGTGGACACTTTATAGCCGGATGGCAGAGCAAATGGACGAAGATACCTGGCGCGGAAGTGCCTCAGGTTATCATAGAGACCTCTACTATCACGTTAAAAAATTACAGCACTCGCAGCTTCAAGGTATTGAGTGGCATTGCGGACTTGAGTATCAGAAATATTTTCAAGTTTATCCGGTTCTGCTTTTCCCTAGCGATTACATTGAGCCAGGAACAGATGAAAAGGGTGTGTATTTTCACTGGTTAAGTTTTGTCGATCCAAAGCGACAAACTCAGATGATTATGCAGGGAATTCATACTGTACATACTTCTGAATGTCGTTCGCTCAAAGCTAACTTGGAACGCAAAGCTGGTCTGACATCAGCTGAAAAAGGGCGTTACTTTATTGATACTGACACCATTTATGTTGATGCTCCCATAGAAGTAGGAGTCGCGTATTTGTCAGATTTGAGAAACATGAACGACTGGGCACATTTAGTGCGAGCAGATGGCGAAATTTCTGCTTCATCGGGTGAGTATCGCGATGAATACGGTCATAAAGTAAAAGTTTCGCTGCGGGTAGAACCTGTTAGCAAATGGTATTTGGTAGAGCATGAATTCTTTTATCCTGAGCAAGGATTTTATCAACGCTGTCCGAGCATGTTGATACCAGCTTCTTATGCTTTCGGCGATCCAGAAGCTCCTGGTTTCATTTTGCACCGAATCACATTTTGGAAACATGGTGAACAACTACCATTAGGCAAACTTCAAATTGAAGACTTTGGTGCTGAGAACATGAACATCAAACGTTTGACAGAAGCCAAAGCCGGCAATCTACAATCGTTTGACCGTGGTATGAGCTACGCACCGCAGAGTAAGTAGTTAGGAGACAGGAGACAAGGGGACAAGGAGACAAGGAGACAAGGGGGACAAGGGAGACAGGGGGACAAGGGGGAATTTTAACTCCTAACTCTCCACTCCCTACTCCTGAATTATTAGATTGGAAAATTTTTATTTATGCAACTGAAGGAACATACTATTACGTCGTTTGCAGTAATTGCCGACGGTCTTGATAATCCTAAAGGTCTGAGCTTTAGTCCCGACGGTAGTCTTTATATTGCTTTATCCGGAATTGGGGGAGATGGCAAGAGTGTTCCATCACCCAGCGGTCAAGGTAATTTATGTTATGGCACGAGTGGTGCGATCGCCAAAATTGAAAATGGCATCGTCAAACGTGTACTGACAGGATTACCTTCTGTCGCATTTGCCGATGGAACTGGGGCAGCCGGTCCTCACGATATAAAATTTGATGCTCAAGGCAAGGCTTATGTTCTGATTGGCTATGCTGCTAATCCAGCTTTACGCGATCGCGCATTAGGCAATACTGACCTGGGTAAAATTATCACTGCCGACTTTAGTACAAATACTTGGACTAGTACTGCCGATCTAGCCAATTATGAACTTATCAACAAGTCTGAATCAAGTTCATGTGAAGTCGTCAGTAACCCCTTGTCTTTTTACATAGACGGAGATACTATTGTATTAGTTGATGCAGGGGCGAACAACGTCCTCAGTGGAAATATTGATGGCAGCGGTCTGAAGGTAATTGCTGCAATTCCCAACCAGATATTAACTAATCCAATCTTCCCCGGTTCTAACTCGCAAAATTTTGACCGGGGACACGTACCACCAGCTAGTGCTTATCGTCAGGCACCACCATCGGAGATAGCAATTCAATCAGTACCTACAGATATTGTTAAAGGTTCTGACGGTGCTTATTACGTCAGCGAATTTACTGGTTTTCCCTTTCCAGAAGGTCAAGCAAAAATATACAGAATTGATGCTGACGGACTAACAGTCTACGCAGATGGCTTTACCCAACTGATTGACTTAGCTTTTGATACTGAAGGCAACTTGTATGCATTGCAGCATATGAATGCCTCAGGTTGGAAAGGAAAACCAGAAGGATCTCTGATCAAAATAGCGACCGATGGTACTCGCACGACTTTAGTCAGTGGTAATGGATTAGAGTCACCCGCAGCCTTCACCATTGGTCCAGATAACGCCTTTTATGTCATCAACCGAGGCGGTCGTCCAGGACAAGGACAAGTAATCAGAATTGAGAATACATCCGTGCCTGAACCCGCTTCTGCTTTAGGCAAGGGCAAAGCGTTGGTGGATATCTTGACCAACAGCTAAAAAGTTTCACTTTCAAGCGATCGCCTCTCCATAAAGAGGGGCTATCTCAGGGAATGCTTGATTTCCCCCAGTAACTGGGAATCGTTGTCTAAATAACTATCAAACTTTCCACAACTAACAACTCTCACTTTTGTTTATGAAACTCAAGTCATTTGCCCTTACACTTTTAACCGCTAGTATTGCCACTGTCGCTGTAAACCAAGCAGCACAAGCCGCATCGTTTTCGGTAGTTACCGACTATCTTGATAACCCCCGGAATATGGACTTCGATAAGGACGGCAATATTTATCTGACACTGAGCGGTCGTGGAGGCGACGGAAACGACGGAAGATGTATTGCATCACCTAGCGCCCAATATATTCCTTTATGTGCTGCTGAGAATGGTGGCGTTATCAAAATTGCTAAGGACGGTACAAAAACAAATGTACTTTCAAATCTCACCTCTCTGGCATTAGTACCCTCTGGCGAACAAGCTGCTGGTCCTGCGGACTTCAAATTTGATGACAAAGGCAACGCTTATCTTTTGACCGGTCTTGCTGGCGATCCAAACAAACGCGAAGACCCATTGAAATCTCCTTCACTCGGAAAATTATACAAAGTAGACTTAGGCACCGGTTCACTGACAAGTATTGCCGATTTTGCTGACTATGAAGCAAAATATAATCCCGATGGCACTGATTTAATTAACAACCCCTATGCCTTCGCAATTAAGGGTGATACTGCTTACGTCGTTGATGGCGGTGGAAATACTGTATATTCTGTCGGACTTGATGGCAGCGGTATTAAAAACGTAGTTGCGGCTCCTCAGAAACTAATAGATCCAAATAAACTAGAATTCCCAACTCTTCCTGAAGGGACAGTAGACCCAACAGGAGGCGCAGAACTACCTCCTGGTTATACACAAGCTCCCAACGGTCTTCCGGTATCGAACCAATCAATACCGACAGGTATCGTAGTTGCTCCAGATGGCACTTTAACACTCAGCGAATACACTTACTTTCCTTATCCAGAAAAAGAAGCACGTATCCTGTCAGTTAACCCTGATGATTTGTCAATCAAAACCATCTATGATGGCTTTACGCAGTTGACTGGTGTAGCATACGACCCTGAGGGCAATTTGTATGCGTTGCAACACATAAATCAGTCAGAATGGAAGGCAATTCAACAGGGTGGTGTGATCACTGGTGATATTGGCGGTTCTATCATCAAAATAGCCAAAGATGGTACTCGCGAAACTATCTGGAGTGGTAATGGACTAGAGGCGGCTTCAGGATTATTTTACAATGATGGCGCTTTATATACCTCAAACCGTACCAGACTCGTAGCAGGGGAACGAGGAGGACAACTCGTCAAGATTGATCTAAAAGCTACGAAGAAAGTACCCGAACCAAGTGCTGGTGCAGGTCTATTAGCTGTTGCTACTTTAAGTGCAACCGCTGCAATGGGCAAACGCAAACGCCAACAAAAAGTCTCAGAAGAGTTGCTAACTAAGGTAGAAATTCTCTAATTCCTCATTTCCTGGCTGTGCCAAGGAATGCTCAAGAAATAAGCTGCTGTATTAAAAAGCAGCAGCTCGAATTCAACGTTCTCAGGCTAAACCTGAAAACAAAAACTCAGACAAGAGTATACCTCATACAACAGAGATTTCACTATGGGATTAGTCAAAAATTTATCATTTGCCTTAGTCGGTGCGGGATTTGCAGTTGTAGCAACAGCTACTCAAGCTTTCTCCTTAAGCTTGAAATACGACAGTTCTATTGGTGAACCTGGTTTCGGTCCTGGGAAACTCTTTGTTCCCCAAGGCGTAATTAAGGATGACGCAACCGGGAACGTCCTCGTAAGTAACGGTCGTGGTGTTAACCCAGACGGCAGTTTTAACCCAGATCTCGGTAACAAAGTCGAAATATTCAGCTCTCAGGGTAACTATCTTGGGTCAATTGGCAGTGGTAGGCAGGGAGCAGGAGAGGGGTTCGACGAGCCAGGAGACCTAAAAATCAGCCCTGTGAATGGAAACTTGTATGTGGCTGATGTCTTCAACAGCGAAATCGATGTATTTGATCCCCAAGGTAACTATCTTAAATCCTTCGGCAAATTTGGCGGTCCTGTAGAAGGTAGGATATTCTTTGGACCTGGCGGTCTGTCATTTGATAAGAGTGGCAATTTGTATGTGACTGATTTTAGCGAGGACACCATTAAGGTATATACCGGAGATGGTGAGCTAACCAAAACCATTGGTAGCTCTGGTACCGGACTCGGACAGTTTCAAGGACCCGCAGGTCTAAGCGTATCCCCAAACACTGGGAATATTTACGTAAACGACCAGTACAACTACCGCGTTCAGGCTTTCGATCCTCAAGGTAACGCTCTGTATACCTTTGGCTCTCGTGGCTCGGAACTTGGGCAGTTAAGAGAGGGAATCGGCTTAGAAGTGGACGAATACGAGAATCTCTATGTAGCTGATTCTCAAAACAACCGCGTCCAGGTATTCGATAAAAACGGTAAGTTCCTGACTGCCTTTGGTGAACCAGTTGCCAACCCAGGACCACCCGCCCCAGGAGAGCTACCCTTTGCCACCGATCCCGCTGACCTCGCACCAGGCAAGTTTAACTGGACTGCTGGCGCACACTACGACGATGGCAAGCTGTATGTCGGTGATTTCTTCACTGGTCGCATCCAGGTGTTAAGAGTAGAAGGTCAAAGCAAAAAAGTGCCTGAACCTAGCACAGCATTAGCTCTAGGCTTGTTGGGAATTGGTGCTACTGTTGTCAAATTGAAGAAAGATAAGCGCCAAAGAACAATCATCAGTTTAGAGAAGCAACTGCAAAAGACTACAGTTTAGCCTCGTACCCTCGTTACCAGGTTCAACCTGGTAACGCAGTCAAAGGAGGGCTGCTGCCTCCCGATACATATCCGTGAGGCAGCAGCCCACATGATTGCATTTTCTGTCAGAGACTCTTAACGAGAAAATAGGGAACGAGAATACCTCTAAAATTGTTATAAATGTTATGACTGCTGTTATTAATTTAAACCTAACGAGTGTTAGTGAGTTATTATATCGCTGGGTTGCACGGCAAATAAAAGCGGAAAGTCTCGTCTGGCTAGATGAAAAAAGAAAGCAGATAAATAGTGGGGCTAATGTACGAGTGTTCTTTACTGCTTTCAGCGCTGTGCCTCGTTATACAGGTAAAAATGACCTGGAGTTAACACAAGATGACTTAAAAGCAGCCTCGGCAATAGTAACAGGTTGGGTTCCCGCTAAGTGGAGTGTGGATCAAGCCGCTCGTACTTTATTGCTGCTGTCTTTGCCCGATGATGATGCAGAGAAATATCTGCACACCTTGGAGCAAGTTTTCACCACTGCGGATGTGGGGGAATTAATTGCACTTTATCAAGCCTTACCGCTTCTACCTTACCCAGAAAAACTTCGTCACCGCGCTGCTGAAGGAGTTCGCAGCAATATGACAGCAGTTTTTAATGCTGTTGCTTTAACAAATCCTTATCCGGCACAGTATTTTGACAATCTGGCTTGGAATCAGATGGTGCTGAAAGCTTTTTTTGTCAACAGCCCTGTCAGTTTAATTCAGGGGCTTAACCAGCGTGCAAATCCAGAACTAGCAAGAATGTTAATTGATTACGCCAATGAACGTCAAGCTGCTGGGCGATCGGTTTCTCCGGAGATTTGGCAATTGGTGAATTTGGTTAAGGGGTAGTGGGGCATGGGGCATGGGGCATGGGGCATGGGGCATGGGGCATGGAAAGCATCTTTTATTACCAATGCCCATTGCCCATTGCCCAATGCCCAACAACCAACAACTAACAAATAACAAATAACAACTAACAATTAATATGATGTTTATCGATCCTCACATTCACATGACTGCCCGCACAACTTATGATTACCTGATGATGCGGGAATCGGGTATTGTGGCTGTAATTGAGCCGGCTTTTTGGTTGGGACAACCCCGGACTAATGTTGGCTCGTTCCAAGATTACTTTAGCAGCTTGGTGGGATGGGAGCGCTTCCGGGCGGCTCAGTTCGGTATCCGCCATTATTGCACGATTGGTTTGAATTCTAAAGAAGCTAATAACGAAGCTTTGGCAGAGCAAGTGATGGAATTGTTACCTCTGTTTGCTTGCAAAGAGGGTGTAGTCGCTATTGGTGAAATTGGCTACGATGACATGACTCGTGCCGAAGATAAATACTTCCGCCTACAGTTAGAGCTGGCGAAAGAACTTGACATGGTAGTGTTAATTCATACACCGCATCGCAACAAAAAGGCTGGCACCAGTCGTAGCATGGATGTATGTATTGAACATGGGTTAGATGCATCAAAAGTGATTGTCGATCATAACAATGAAGAGACGGTTGAAGAAGTTTTGGATCGGGGCTTTTGGGCAGGTTTCACAATTTACCCGAACACCAAAATGGGCAATGCTCGCATGGTGGAGATTGTACGCCAATATGGAAGCGATCGCATCATTGTAGACAGCAGCGCTGACTGGGGAATTAGCGATCCGCTAGCTGTACCCAAAACCGCTCAACTGATGATAGACAGAGGAATAAGAGAATCTGATGTCAAAGCAGTCTGTTATGAAAACGCACTCGCAGCTTACAGCCAAAGCGGTCAAATGCAAGACTCAGACTGGCTGTCTCCCTCACCCATCGACCAACGACAGTTATTTAACGGTAATTCCGTTTTGCGCGGACAACAACCAGTTGTCGAGTCTATGCGTGAATATGCATTGATTGAGTGATGTTGGTTGTTGGATGTTAGTTGATAGTTGTTGGTTGTTATTTGTTGGTTGTTATTTGTTGGTTGTAAACCACTACCCACGCTCCCACTACCCACGCTCCCACTATCCACTAACTACTAACCACTACCCAATAACCACTATCAATTATCAACTATCAACTAACCACTCCCCATGAACACCGCTACTTTCAGTCGAAATTCTCTCTGGGCATATCTTCAATTATTGCGCCCTGCTAATATTGTTACTGCTTGGGCAGATGTTTTAGCCGGCTTCGCAGCTTCGGGATACGTTGGCGATTTAACACCATTGGCGTGGTTGCTGCTGGCTACTACGGGTTTGTACGGTGGCGGAATTGTCTTTAATGATGTGTTTGATGCCCAACTAGATGCGGTAGAGCGACCGGAACGACCGATTCCTAGTGGTAGAGCATCGGTTTGGGGCGCAACTATCTTGGGAAGTACTTTTTTGAGCGTTGGTGTAATCGCAGCTTTGCAAGTTTCTTGGAAGAGTGCAACTGTGGCTGCGATCGTTGCTTCGGCAGCTTTACTTTATGATGCTGTGGGGAAGCACAACGCTGTTTTGGGTCCGATTAACATGGGTGTTTGTCGGGGTGGAAACTTATTGTTAGGTGTGAGTGTGGCACCGGCAATGGTCGGAGAATATTGGTATTTGGCTTTGATTGCGATCGCTTACATCGCCGGTATCACCACCCTCAGTCGAGATGAAGTTAAAGTCAGCAACAGTACAACTAGAGTCACAGCGCTATCACTGATTGTTATAGTCCTAATCGGACTTTTGGCACTAGGGCTATTAAAGAATTATAAAGTTTTGACCGCATTACCTTTTATCGTTCTTTTTGCTACGCGAGTACTACTGCCTTTTATCAAAGCTGTACGCCAGCCAACCCCAGAACAGATAAGAATCGCAGTCAAAGCCGGGGTGTTGTCACTAATAGTCTTAGATGCTACATTAGCAGCGGGTTTCGCTAGTTTGAGTTACGGATTATTAGTTTTAAGTTTGTTACCGATTTCAATGGCGCTAGCACGAATCTTTGCGGTAACTTAAAGTATATAAGTGGCAATAATAACTAAAAATATATAAAGAAATAGAGCTGACACTTATACGGTGAATCTAGGAAAATAACTAGATAGCTCTTAGGAGCGATTCTCAAACAAAAAAATAAAAATATACTTTCTCTAATCCCTAGTCCTTAGCCTTTATTTTCAAGACAGCTCATGCACATTCTGATTTATTCCTACAACTATCATCCCGAGCCAATTGGAATTGCTCCTTTAATGACTGAACTGGCAGAAGGACTAGTGAAACGAGGTCATTCGGTTCGGGTAATCACAGGTATGCCCAACTATCCTCAGCGCGAAATTTACGATGGTTATCGGGGTAAATGGTATGTGACTGAAGAAAAAAATGGTGTCACTATCCAACGTAGCTATCTGCGAATTAAGTCTAAACCCAACCTTGTAGATCGGCTGCTACTAGAATTAAGCTTTGTCTTTACAAGCATTCCCCAAGCTTTAAACGGGTGGCGACCCGATGTAATTCTTTTGACAGTCCCGCCGCTGATGGTGTCCTTGCCGGCAGCTTTGCTAGGTTGTTTGTATGACTGCCCGGTGGTACTGAATGTACAAGATATTTTACCAGAAGCCGCCATACGTGTTGGGCTGATCAGAAACAAATGGATGATCCGAGCCTTGGAAACACTAGAGAAATTTGCTTACCGCACAGCACACAGCATCAGTGTTATTGCTGACGGGTTTGTGGAAAATTTAGTGAAAAAGGGAGTTTCGCCAAGTAAAATTAGGTGTATTCCTAATTGGGTAGATGTAAACTTTATCCGTCCTTTACCAAAGAAAAACAACGCTTGGAAAAAAGCTCATAAACTAGATGATAAATTTGTAGTTCTTTACTCAGGCAACATTGCGCTGACACAAGGTTTAGAGACAGTAGTAGAAGCAGCAGCTCGCTTGCGTCACATAAAGAAAATTGTTTTTGCGATCGCTGGCGAATCACAGGCTTTAGAAAGATTGGAGAAATATTGCCAAACTTGTGGCGCAGATAACGTAGTACTGCTGCCCTTACAGCCAAGAGAACAACTACCGTCCATGTTAGCCGGAGCGGATATCGGCTTGATTGTGCAAAAGAGCAATGTGATTTCCTTTAACATGCCTTCCAAAATACCATTATTGTTAGCAAGCGGTCGGGCAATTATTGGTTCAGTTCCTGCCAGCGGTACCGCAGCCAAAGCAATCCGTAAAAGTGGCGGTGGTATAGTCGTGAAACCAGAATCACCAGAAGCACTGGCAGCAGCGGTTATGGATTTATATAACAATCCGCTGAAAACAGAAATGCTAGGTAAGACAGGAAGAGAATTTGCCGTAGAGCGCTATTCTTTTGAGCAAGCACTCGATCAGTACGAGCAGTTATTTGTAGATGCGATCGCCAACCCAGCATTAGATTTAGATATTTTGCCAAAATTCACTTCTAGCGAATCACCTATAGATATTTGATATCGCGCAACGCTGTTAAGAATTAGCAAGCATATCAATTCTAAATAAAAGTTTATTTAATGAAGTTGGAACGGCGACTGCTGGCGCTTGGAACTTCGTAAATTTGGATTATCTATGATTCCAGACAAGCTCAAACAAACCGATCAAAATATAATCGAGCTATTACGCGATCGCCTATCGCTGCAAGCAACATCAGAATTGCCTTCACCAGAAGAACAACTTGCTTATATAGCTCCTCAACTTGCTCAAGCCGGCATTCCCGAATGTGTTTGGGCAAGTATAATCAACAGTCATGCTATTACCACTGAATCATCCAAAGTCAACAATGTCAAGCCAATGCAAATTACCATCATTGGTGGACTTGGCAGAATGGGAAGATTTTTTACACAGCAACTTCTAGCGGCTGGACACAACGTAAGCATTCTGGAAAATGATGATTGGGAATATGCAGATCAACTCTTAAATCAAGTAGACTTAGTATTAATCAGCGTTCCGATTGAGCGAACCGTAGATGTTATCAAACGTGCCGCAAAATACCTAACGCCAACAACAGCAATATGTGACATCACCAGCATCAAAACTCAGCCAGTAGCAGCAATGCTGGCACACCATCCAGGACCAGTAATCGGATTACATCCGATGTTTGGTCCCAACATCAAATCATTCAGCAAGCAAAAAGTCGTAGTGTGTCCAGGTCGAGAAAATCATATCTTTCAATGGTTTTTAGACTTAATTAAAAGCCAAGGTGGAGAGCTAATTGTTTGCACACCAGAAGAACATGACCAAATGATGGTCATTATTCAAGCCACGCAACACTTCTCTAGATTTAGCCTTGGCGTTTTCTTAGCACAAGAAAGAATAGACATAGAACGCAGTTTATCAATGTCTAGTCCCAGCTATAGACAAGAGATTGATATCGTTAAACGTCTATTTGCTCAAAATCCAAATTTGTGCATAGACATCATGCTTGCCACAGAAGAAAGATGTCAAGAAATTCGCTTTTTAGCAGAAACTTACAGCCGTTTAGCAACCCTAGTAGAAAAACGAGATAGAGCCGGATTAATCCAAGAATTTGAAACCGCTCAAACATTTTTCACAGAGGATAAAAAAACTCATTTAAAGGGAGCATCACAATTTGGCAAAAATATCCCACAGGCTGTAAGCCGCTGGCTCTACGAACAAAGCCTGCCTACGCAGGCTACAAAAATCTAAGCCTGCGTAGGCAGGCTTTGTCTGTGTAGCCGCACCTTTCTAAGGTGTCGGTGCTTTGAATGGAATACACCCCATTTAAAAGCCTTACCCACAATCCTCAATCAGCGCCAGAAAAAAGATTTAGAACCACAAATAAACCTACAGCAATTGTAAGTTTTTTCTCACTTATAGGCGCAGAGGCGCAAAGAAAGACGTTAAAATCAAGACTTGTGTAAGAAGCCATCATAACTCTCTTTTTCTCTTATCTTTGCGCCCTTCGCGCCTTTGCGGTTCGTTTCAATTAATTATTTCCCCACCTCAGCATTCAAATAACAAAAACCATGCTGATCGACATCTTTCACGATACCGTTTGTCCCTGGTGCAGAATCGGCAAAAAACATCTTTTCGATGCACTTGACCAAATCCAACAACCAGTCAATATTCGCTGGCACCCCTTCCTACTTGATAACACCGTTCCTGCAAGCGGTTACGAATTTCGCAGCTTTATGCGAACTAGAAAAAACATTGGAGAAACAGAACTCCAGCAGATGTTTGACTATGCACAAAAAGCAGGTGAAGCAGCTGGAGTCAAGCTAGATATTAACAAAATTTCTCTAGCAGTCAACACGACACTTTCCCACCAACTAATTGCTATAGCACCAGAAAACATTAAAAATGATATCGTAGAAGCAATTTACAAAGCTTACTTTGAAGACAATTTAAATCTCGGAGACATCGAAGTTATTATTGCTATAGGTACGGCACACCAACTAAATCCTACAGAATTACGAAGACAATTAACTGATGATGCCGCAGTCGATAAAATTCTGGCTGAATCAATATTTGCTCGGTTAAATAACATCACCAGCGTGCCGTTTTTTATTATCAACAACCAAGTCAAAATTGACGGTTCTCACTCAAGAGAAGTATTTGTTCAAGTTTTAAATCGTGCAACACTTTTAGAAACATCATCAAAAATATGGTAGCTAGTATCCCGGAAAGAACTACATTAAATTTGCAACCGATTCAGCAACATGTTTCGGTTAGCTTCGACTATAAAGTTTACTTTACCAATGAAGTATTTAAGTTGAAAAATCACATGCTGGCGCAATTAATTGCCGGCGATGGTGAGCTAAAACCAAAGAAAATAGTAATAGTAGTAGATGCAGGCTTATTAGAGTTTCGGCGTAGCTTGCTCAGGCAAATAGCACTGTATACCAAGTATCATGCCGATATCTTAACCCTCGCTGGCGATCCGATAAAAGTTCCCGGTGGAGAAGCTGCCAAAAACAATCCCAAGTTAGTCAAGCAAATTCACAAATTGATTGATTCATCAGGTATATGTCGCCACTCCTACCTGATAGCAATTGGTGGTGGTGCGGTGTTAGACTTGGCTGGATTTGCTGCTGCAACTGCACATAGAGGAGTTAGGCTTATCCGTATTCCTACCACAGTGTTGGGACAAAATGATTCTGGTGTCGGGGTGAAAAACGGAATAAATGCCTTTGGGAAAAAGAACTTTCTCGGCACATTCGCTCCGCCTTACGCAGTAGTCAATGATTTATCATTCTTGAGTACATTAAGCGATCGCGATTGGCGTTCTGGTATTGCTGAAGCTGTGAAAGTCGCCCTAATTAAGGATGCTGACTTCTTTGAATTCATCCGCACTAATAGCGAAGCACTACGCCGCCGAGACATGGACGCGATGCAACAGTTGATTTACCGATGCGCTCAGTTACATTTACAACATATCGCCACCAGCGGCGATCCCTTTGAAATGGGTTCATCTCGTCCGTTAGATTTCGGACATTGGGCAGCGCACAAACTAGAACAACTGACAAATTATAACTTGCGTCATGGAGAAGCGGTTGCGATCGGTATTGCTTTAGATACAACTTATTCCTATTTGTTAGGAAAGATTTCCCGCTTAGAATGGCAGTGCATTTTAAATACACTGGTTACATTAGGCTTTGTCTTGTACGTTCCCGAACTAACAGAAAAACTATCACAACCAGAACATTCGCGCAGTTTATTTCGTGGGTTGCAAGAATTTCGCGAACACTTGGGTGGAGAATTAACTTTAACACTGCTGCAACGAATTGGTCAAGGAATTGAAGTTCATCAAGCTGATTTATCTTTGTACAAACAAGCTATTTCCCTATTGCAAGAGTTTGTAGAAGATAGACAGAGAAAAAGCGTTTCCTCGTTCCTCAGTTCATCTGTATCTGAAAGTTTAACTTAACCCGTAGTAACGACTTAAGTCGTTTCCGGAAGCGTGAAACGTTCACACAACATGAAAATACAAAACAACATTCACTTAACCTATTGCACTAACATTCACCCAGGTGAACAATGGACTAAAGTATTTAGTAACTTACAGCAATACGTTTTAGAACTCAAAGCAAAAATAGCACCAAGAAAACCGTTTGGTATTGGCTTGCGTTTAGCAGCAATAGCAGCCAAAGAACTATTACAAGGAAACACCTTAAAAGAGTTTAAATCATGGTTAGCCGAACATGATTTATACGTGTTTACTTTAAATGGATTTCCTTATGGTGGATTTCATCAGCAAGTAGTAAAAGACCAAGTTTATGCACCAGATTGGTCTAAACAAGAACGGTTAGACTACACATTACAACTAACCAATATTCTCGCCGAATTGTTACCTGCCGAAATCGAAGGTAGCATTTCTACACTACCGTTATCTTACAAACCTTGGTTTAAAGGAAATCAAATTTCTCAAACATCCGTCATCAACAGCGCTAGTTTGCACATAGCTTTATTGGTAGCGGAAATGGTACGCATCCGCGCTGATACTGGAAAGCTGCTGCATTTAAATTTAGAACCAGAACCAGATGGATTAATTGAAAATGCTGCTGAGGTAATTGATTATTTCCAAAAGCATTTATTACCTCTTGGTGGTGCTTATTTAGCACAACAATTGGAGATACCCCAAGAAGCAGCCGAAGCGCTTTTATTAGAGCATGTGCGTGTATGTTACGATACCTGCCATTTTGCGATCGCCTTTGAAAATCCAGTTTCCGTCTTCAAGCAATTTCAAGCTGTAGGAATTCAAATTGGCAAAATTCAGATTAGTGCAGCGTTGCAGGTAGATGTGCCAGAAGATGCCGAACAACGCCGCCAAGTGAAACAAAGGTTGCTTCCTTTTGCAGAATCTACGTATTTGCACCAAGTAGTTACCAGCGAATTTAATCAATATTCCGACTTGGAAAACGCCTTACCAGATTTAGAAAATACCACCGCATCTCAATGGCGAATTCACTTTCATGTGCCAATTTTTATTCACGATTATAAACTTTTGCAATCGACGCAAGACGACATTACTACTGTCTTGGAACTGCTGCAAAATAATCAGGTTTGTAATCATCTAGAAATTGAAACTTATACTTGGGATGTATTACCTGGTGAAATGAAGCTAGATTTATCAGCATCGATTCAGCGTGAGTATGAGTGGGTTTTAAATAAGATGTTGCAGCCTTCTCAACTAGCGTCAAAATCAGTTTAAAATTTCAACAGATATCTTTGATTAGTTGCATTACCCGCCAGAGATTAAAATCTCTGGCTAATAGCTAAAGTCATCTAAAGATGACTAAAAGTCTACAATACATAAACTTCTTACTTTTCTTCTTTGCGCCTCTCTCTTGAAAAGGTCTGATCGGAGGAAACCTCCGCTCAGACTTTTCGCTGCTTCCTTTGCGTGAGACAAAATCTTATAATATGCAAAAAACAGTTGTTCTTAACGTAGTCGGATTGACACCCAGCTTATTATGTGAGTATACGCCGTTTTTATCGCGTTGGGCGGCTAGTGGTAAAATCGCTTCGGTAGAATCGGTGTTACCTGCTGTCACTTGTTCGGCACAGGCTACTTATCTTACAGGTAAATTACCGAACGAACACGGAATTGTCGCCAATGGTTGGTATTTTCGCGATGAGTGTGAAGTTAAGTTCTGGCGACAGTCTAACAAATTAATTCAGGCTCCGAAAGTGTGGGATATGGCAAAAGCGCTAAATCCTGACTTTACCTGCGCGAATTTGTTTTGGTGGTACAATATGTACTCCTCGGTAGATTACGCAGTTACTCCTCGACCGATGTATCCTGCTGATGGTAGGAAAATTCCGGATATTTACACTCAACCGACAAAATGGCGATCGCAACTGCAAATTGATTTAGGACAGTTTCCTTTATTCAATTTCTGGGGTCCCAACACATCGATTAAGTCTACTCAATGGATTGCTAATTCAGCAAAGTGGTCTGAAGAAGACTCTAACCCAACGCTGACACTAATTTATTTACCGCATCTCGATTACTGCTTGCAAAAATTTGGAACTGACATCAACAAGATAGCCAAGGATTTACAAGAAATTGATGCAGTTTGTGCCGATTTGATTGAGTTTTATGAAAATCGCGGCGCTCAAGTCATCGTTTTGTCAGAATATGGAATTACTGATGTATCTCAACCCGTCCACTTGAATCGAATTCTGCGAGAAAAAGGCTTGCTAGCAGTGCGGGAAGAATTAGGACGAGAATTGTTAGATCCAGGTGCAAGTAAAGCATTTGCGGTTGCAGATCATCAAATTGCTCATGTTTACGTTAACGATCCGTTTTATATTCCCAAAGTGCGATCGCTTTTAGAAGAAACACCAGGAGTAGCTTACGTTTTAGATGATAGCCAAAAGCAAGCTTACAATTTAGATCATCTCAGATCCGGAGAATTGGTAGCGATCGCCAATCCAAATTCATGGTTTACTTATTATTATTGGCTTGACGATAATCGCGCTCCCGATTTCGCGAGAACCGTAGACATCCATCGCAAACCCGGTTACGACCCTGTAGAATTGTTTGTTGACCCGCAAATTAAGCTTCCCAAACTGAAAATCGCTGCAAAATTGCTGAAAAAACAACTTGGGTTTCGCTATTTGATGGATGTCATTCCCTTAGATGCTTCATTGGTAAAAGGTTCTCACGGTTGTATTCCCACCAATCCAGAGAATGGTCCATTATTTATTACCAAACAAAGTCACCTGCTTTCTTCATCAATACAAGCGATCGATGTTTGTCAGTTAATCCTCAATCATTTAACTGTCGGGACACCCTCGTTGCAAGTGTCACAGAAATAATATAATCAGGAATGAGAATATCTGACATCGTGTCGTCAGTAGCGGTAATTCATGAATTACCGCTACTGTAATAATGTGCCTTTCAATTATTTTTGCGCTCATTCCTAATAATTACCAAATCACATCAACAGCGTACTGAGTAATCTGACTGTCTACAGTCACAATTGGCATTTTTTCCACTTGGCTCTGAGCGATAATTATCCGTCAAAAGGGTCGCGATGTAAATCTGGTAAATTTGTTACTTGTAAAGCATGAACCATTTGAATCGGTAAACCCTCAAATCGATTTATTGTCAACCGACTTGGGATATAGATTTCTGGCGGTTCAGGTAAATTTAGCTTTCCCAAGCGTACCTTAATGACGATTTCCCACGCACTCGCAGCACTCAAGAACAGCACATTAGTAGGGTCAGCAATTATACTGCTAACGGTGGATGAAAGTTGGGAATTATCTGTAACCCACCAAATGAATGCATAAATATCAAGTATTGCTCTCATTCTCAATGTCTAATAGGCTGAGAAAATCGTTTAAAACATCCTCTGGTAAGGGTTCGTTAAAGTCGGGGGCAATGACCACCTTACCACGGTCTAATTCTGGAATCCGGGGTAATGGTGGGTTATTTAGGGGTACAATGCGGGCAACGGGATTACCAGCTTGGGAAAGAATAACTTCTTCTCCTGCCAAAACTCGACCAAGCAATTCTGCAAAGTCAGTCAAGTTGGCAGGAAGTTCTACATTATACATTAGATGTCTCCGGAAAAGATTTATATACGTAGGGTGCGTTACGGATTTCAACAATCACGCACCCTACAATACTTAAATATAAACTAAAATCTATGCACCTCATTCTCTGTGTTCTGGGCGCCTAGTAAGGTTCGTTTATCAATAAATGCAGATAGAATTGCTACATGCGGAAAAAACATTTTTTGTCAAGTATATATATTCTAGATTTAGGTGCATTTGCCTACCCCTAGACGCAGTATTTTCACGAATATTTCTCACCCTAGCTTCACTGATATTCTAACCAGAGGAAGAGGTAATATATTTAAAATTACTCCTCAGTAATTATATTAATAAAGTAGTATAAAAAGCAAAAGAATTGATACTTCTAGCGAAAAATCCTTCATGTATCGATTGCTTAATATTGAGTACGCTTGACTAAGAAGAAATAGCAAAACTTCAGTAATTACAACAAACTCGGCGACAAGTTAAATTACATTTTCATTACCATTGTCATTTGTCCCAAGTTCCCAAAAGACAAATGACTAATAAATATTCTAGAGGAATTGCTCATGATTGTTGATTCGCACTCTTATACAACACTTGGCGGTGTGCGTGTCTCTCGCTCCATGACAGAAGTCAATATAGACACAGCACTTGAAGATATTTTATTTTATCTAAATTCTCAGCGTGGAGGCTTGCTGACTAGCAGCTACGAATATCCAGGAAGATACAAAAGATGGGCGATTGGATTTGTCAATCCCCCCTTAGAACTAACTACAAGAGAGAATAGTTTTACTTTAAAGGCATTAAGCGATCGCGGCAACGTTCTCTTACCATTACTGTTAGAGCGTTTATCGCAGTCGAAGCAACTTCAAGAAGTAATTTCAAATAAAGATAATATTACTGGGACTGTCAAGAAAACACAACAATTATTTGCCGAAGAAGAGCGCAGTAAACAAGCTTCAGCATTTACAGTTGTCCGAGAAATTCTACATACCTTCTCAAGTAAAGAAGACGAACATTTAGGACTTTATGGTGCATTTGGTTACGACTTAGTTTTTCAATTTGAGCCAATTCCCCAGTGCTTAGAACGTCCTGAAGACCAGCGAGATTTAGTATTATATCTGCCTGATGAATTAGTCGTAGTTGACTACTATCTACAAAGCGCATTTCGTCTTCAATATGAATTTGAAACAGCGCATGGCAGCACAAATAATCTTCCTCGCACAGGTGAATCGATAGATTATCGCGGCAAACGTCTTCAACCAGCGCAAGCTGCCGACCATAAAATAGGCGACTATGCCAAGCAAGTTGAAGTAGCACTCGATTACTTCCGTAGAGGCGATTTATTTGAAGTAGTTCCCAGTCAAAACTTTTTTGAATCTTGCGAACAATCACCCAGCAAACTGTTTGAAACCTTAAAGAAAATCAATCCCAGTCCCTACGGATTTGTATTTAATTTAGGTGGAGAATATCTCATCGGTGCATCCCCAGAAATGTTTGTCCGCGTTGAAGGTAGGCGCGTAGAAACCTGCCCGATTAGTGGTACTATTAGCCGGGGACAAGATGCCATTGACGATGCCGATCAAATTCTTTTGTTACTCAACTCCCACAAAGATGAGTCTGAGTTAACAATGTGTACCGACGTAGATCGCAACGACAAATCGCGAATTTGTGAACCAGGTTCAGTTAGAGTAATTGGGCGTCGGCAAATTGAATTATACAGCCACCTGATTCATACAGTCGATCACGTTGAAGGCACATTACGAGAAGAATTTGATGCCTTAGATGCATTTCTTTCCCATACATGGGCAGTTACAGTTACCGGCGCACCCAAACGCGCTGCCATGCAATTTCTCGAACAGCATGAACGTAGCGCTAGACGTTGGTATGGTGGTGCAGTTGGCTATCTCAGCTTTAATGGTGATTTGAATACCGGCTTGATTTTGCGAACAATTCGTTTAAAAGATTCAATCGCTGAAGTGCGAGTTGGTGCAACAGTTCTTTACGACTCGATACCACAAGCCGAAGAACAAGAGACAATTACCAAAGGTGCTGTTTTATTTGAAACAATTCGCCGCGCTAAAGAAACAGACGAGAAAATCGAGGAATGCAGCAATAAAAACTTGAGTAAATGCATTCCCGATGCTGAACCAGGTAAGCATATCTTACTAATTGACCACGAAGACTCATTTGTTCACACACTAGCCAACTACATCCGACAAACCGGCGCAAGCGTCACCACACTACGTCATGGCTTTGATGAATCGCTTTTTGATACAATACGTCCTGACTTAGTTGTTTTCTCTCCCGGTCCTGGTAGACCAAGCGAATTTAAAGTTCCGGAAATGGTCGCCGCTTGCGTCCGTCGCAAAATTCCCATTTTTGGAGTTTGTCTGGGGCTGCAAGGCATTGTAGAAGCTTTTGGTGGAGAATTAGGAGTTCTCAACTATCCCCAACATGGTAAATCCTCGCGGGTTTTTGTCACAGATACAGATTCGGTGATGTTCCAAGACTTGCCGGAATCCTTCGCCGTGGGTAGATATCATTCACTATTTGCCCTACCATTACAAATGCCGGCACAATTGAAAGTGACAGCGATTTCCGAAGACAACGTAATTATGGGAATTGAACATCAAACACTTGCGATCGCTGCGGTTCAGTTTCACCCAGAGTCAATCATGACTTTGAACGGCGAAATCGGTTTAGCCATCATCAAAAACGTCGTCCGTAAATACACGCAAACGAAAGAGTCGGTAGTTATTAGTTAAATGGGCATGGGGCATGGGGCATGGGGCATTGGGCATTGGGCATTGGGCATTGGGCATTGGGAATAGATAATAGAAAGAAATTGTCCCCCAAGTCGTCCCCCTTGTCCCTAAGTCGTCCTCCTTGTCCTCCTTGTCTCCTTGTCCCCCACTCCCCCCCCCTCCCCCACTCCCCCTCCCCATGAACCAAGCCCCTCCCCGTCACATTCTCGAAGAAATTGTCTTGCAAAAAAGGCAAGAAGTTGTCCAAATGCAGCAAGAAATGCCTTTGGCAGTTGTGCAAAATCAGTTAAATGATGCGCCAAAGGTGCGAAATTTCCTCGGCGCTTTACAGCAAAGTCCTTATAGACCAAGCTTAATAGCTGAGGTAAAAAAAGCATCGCCGAGTCGTGGTATTATTCGAGCAGACTTTGACCCGATCGCGATCGCCAAATCTTACGAACGCGGTGGTGCAGCTTGTATCTCTGTCCTCACAGATGAAAAGTTCTTTCAAGGCAGTTTCGACAATCTGCGTCGCATCCGTCCAGAGGTAGAATTGCCGCTACTGTGCAAAGAATTCATCATTGACCCCTACCAAATTTATACAGCAAGAGCGGCGGGCGCAGATGCTGTATTATTAATTGCAGCCATCCTCACAGATGAAGAACTCCAAGACTTTTCGCGACTAATTCACCAATTGGAAATGACTGCGCTGGTAGAAGTTCACACCTTAGCCGAACTGAATCGCGTACTCAAGCTGGACGGTATACGCTTGGTAGGAATTAACAACCGCAATTTAGAAAATTTTACGGTTGATTTAGCAACTACACAGCAACTTTTAGCGCAACGGCAACAAGAATTGCTTTCCTTGGATATTACCGTTGTCAGCGAATCGGGATTATTTACACCCGCTGATTTATCCTTAGTGGCTGAAGCTGGTGTGCGTTCAGTTTTGGTGGGAGAATCTTTAGTGAAACAAAGCGACGTAGAACAAGCTACCCGTAATTTGTTTCCGAAGGAATAAGAAAAATGAAAGCGATGGTGATAACAAACTTCGGAAGTCCAGAAGTCTTTGCCGAACAAGAAGTTGATAAACCGACACTAAGTAAAAATGAAGTACTAGTTAAGGTTTATGCAACCTCAGTTAACCCCGCAGATTGCGGGATACGTCAAGGAATGTTTGGACCTAGAGTCAAATTACCTGCAATTTTAGGTTATGACGTTTCCGGTGTTGTTGAAGCGATCGCTCTTGATGTCAAAGACTATCAGGTAGGTGACGAAGTTTATTATGCCATCGATCTTTTAGCAGGTAACGGTGCTAATGCAGAGTATCATGTTGCTAATGAAGCAATAATTGCCAAAAAGCCGACAAATATATCTCATTTAGAAGCCGCTAGCGTACCTGTTGCAGGAGGTACAGCTTGGGCTGCACTCATCACCAAAGCAAATATCAAAATCGGCGAAACCGTGCTGATTCATGGTGGTGCTGGAGGTGTTGGTACATTTGCAATCCAAATTGCCAAAGCAGCCGGCGCTTACGTTTACACAACCTGCGGTGGTTACGACATAGACTTTGTAAAATCCATCGGTGCAGATAAAGCAATAGATTACCGCCGAGAAAACTTTGTTGACATCATTATGAAAGAAACTGGTGGTCAAGGCGTTGACGTTACTTTATCTACAGTCAGCGGTGAACTTTTAGCTCAAAGTTTGATGGTGATAAAAACAGATGGTCGCGCAGTCACCGTCACAGGTGTACAAGGAGACCTCAACGCTGCTATCTTCAAAAATATTACAATCCACTTCGTACATCTAGATCGCACCCGTCCCAAACTTGAAGCCTTGAAAACTTTAATTGAACAAAGTCAAATCAAACCAGTTGTTGGGATGACTTTTCCCCTAAATCAAGTAGCACAAGCCCATAAAAAACTTGAGCAGGGTGGCGAAGGTGTGCGCGGCAAAATTGTTGTACAAGTTGCTAATTGCTGATTGCTAATTGGGCATTGGGCATTGGGCATTGGGCATTGGGCATCGGGCTTTTCCCCATTACCTATTACCCATTACCCATTCCCCATTCCCCATTCCCCACTCCCCATTTCCATATGACTTCTATTTCTCATCACTTTCAAACTTTAAGAAATCGCCAACAGTGTGCTTTAATTCCTTTTATTACAGCTGGCGATCCTAACTTAGAAACTACTGCCGAAGCTTTACGCATCTTAGATCGCAATGGTGCAGACTTTATAGAATTGGGTGTTCCTTACTCCGATCCTTTGGCAGATGGTCCGGTGATTCAGGCAGCAGCAACTCGCGCTTTGCAACGAGGAACAAAATTAGAGCAAGTGTTAGATATGTTGCAAGCTGTGATTCCCAGCTTGAGAGCGCCGATAATTTTATTTACTTACTACAATCCGATTTTGTACCGGGGTATCAAGTCATTTTTAGCAGAAATTGCTAATGTAGGGGTACGCGGTTTGGTGGTGCCAGATTTACCTTTAGAAGAAGCAGAAGAATTAATTCAAACTGCTGCTAGTTTTGGAATTGAGGTAATATTGCTTGTAGCGCCTACCAGTTCTGAAGATAGAATTGAAGCGATCGCTCGTCAATCTCAAGGATTTATCTACCTCGTCAGTGTAACAGGCGTTACCGGAATGCGCTCTCAAATCCAACTCCGCGTCAAGGATTTGATTACAGAATTGCGAAGCGTCACCGATAAACCGATTGGCGTTGGCTTTGGTATTTCTGCACCCGAACAAGCACATCAAGTCATGGAATGGGGCGCAGATGCCGTAATTGTCGGTAGTGCCTTCGTCAAAAAATTAGCAGCGGGTAGTCCCAGCGAAGGACTGCAAGCTGTAGAAAAACTTTGTCAAGAACTCAAAGCAGCGATTACCCCCACCGCATCCTTGCAAAAAGTAGGTTCGGTTTAAATTATACCAGGGCATCGTAGAGACGTTCCGCCGGAACGTCTTTACTCCCCCATTCGCCATTAAAGGATTTTAACCAGTGGTAAGCATTCAAGATATCAACAGTATCAAACAAGCTGAGACAGCGCGACCAGACTCGTTAGGCAGATTTGGCAAGTTCGGCGGTAAGTACGTCCCTGAAACCTTAATGCCCGCATTAAGCGAGTTGGAAACCGCATACGAGCAATATCGCCACGATGCTAGCTTCCAAGACGAGTTGCAAGGTTTACTCAAAGACTACGTGGGAAGACCTAGCCCATTATATTTTGCCGAACGCCTGACCAAGCACTACGCCCGACCTGATGGCACAGGAGCGCAAATTTATTTAAAACGCGAAGATTTAAATCATACAGGCGCTCACAAAATTAATAACGCTTTAGCGCAGGTGTTATTGGCAAAGCGCATGGGTAAAAAGCGGATTATCGCTGAAACCGGTGCAGGTCAGCATGGAGTTGCTACGGCAACCGTGTGTGCGCGTTTTGGTTTTGAATGCGTGGTTTACATGGGTGTCCAAGATATGCAACGCCAAGCCCTGAACGTATTTCGGATGCGTTTGATGGGTGCGGAAGTACGTCCGGTGGAAGCTGGTACGGGAACTTTGAAAGATGCTACCTCAGAGGCAATTCGCGATTGGGTGACGAATGTAGAAACCACTCATTACATCTTGGGTTCCGTTGCTGGTCCCCATCCCTACCCGATGTTAGTGCGTGACTTTCATGCCGTAATTGGTACAGAAACTCGCGCTCAATGTCAAGAGAAATGGGGCGGTTTGCCAGATATTCTTTTGGCTTGTGTTGGTGGTGGTTCTAATGCGATCGGCTTGTTCCACGAGTTTGTAAATGAAGCATCTATCCGCCTGATTGGAGTTGAGGCAGCCGGTGAAGGTGTCGATACAGAAAAACATGCAGCCACCTTGACAAAAGGACGAGTAGGTGTATTGCACGGTGCGATGAGCTATCTACTGCAAGATGAAGATGGTCAGGTAATCGAAGCGCATTCGATTAGTGCCGGGTTAGATTATCCCGGTGTGGGTCCTGAGCACAGTTATCTAAAAGAAATTGGTCGCGCCGAATATTACAGCGTGACTGATAAGCAAGCTTTAGAAGCATTGCAGAGACTTTCGCAGCTAGAAGGAATTATTCCCGCTTTAGAAACCGCTCATGCGATCGCCTATTTAGAAACCCTTTGTCAACAGCTTGATGGTAATCCCCGAATCATCATCAACTGTTCAGGTCGTGGTGACAAAGACGTGCAAACAGTCGCGAAAGCGCTCAGTGTTGAGTAGTTAGGAGTTAAGAGTTAGGAGTTAAGAGTTAGTGGTTATTGGTTATTGGTTAGTGGTTAAAGAGTCCTTTTTAACAACCATCAACTATCCACTATCCACTATCCACTATCCACGCTCCAACCATCAACGCTCTAACCATCAACCAACAACCAATATGATAGCCACAACCCAAGCCCCACCTGAAAACATTCCCGCCACTCCCGATCAAAATTGGTCTGATTTCTTAAAGCAATTACTCGACAAGCGATCGCTCACAGTTTCTCAATCTGCGGACTTGATGCAGGGTTGGCTGACAGATGCTATTCCCCCCGTCCTAACCGGAGCGATTTTAGCCGCAATTCAGGCAAAAGGCGTATCCACAGAAGAATTGGTTGGTATGGCTGGTGTCTTGCAATCCCAGTCGATAGGAGGACAAGGAGGACAAGGAGGACAAGGGGGACAAGGGGGACAAGGAGGACAAGGGGGACAGGGGGGACAAGGGGGACAAGGAGGACAAGGAGGAATTTCTCCCTTGTCTTCCCCCTCTCCCTTGTCTTCCCCCACTCCCTTGTCTTCCCCCTCTCCCTTGTCTTCCCCCACTCCCTTGTCTCCCCCCTCTCCCTTGTCTCCCTTGTCTCCCCCCTCTCCCCATTCCCCACTCCCCACTCCCCTAATTGACACCTGTGGAACTGGTGGAGATGGAGCTTCAACTTTCAACATATCAACTGCTGTCGCCTTTGTAGCTGCTGCTGCTGGGGTAAAAGTTGCCAAACATGGCAATCGTTCAGCATCCAGCAAAACCGGTTCTGCTGATGTGTTGGAAGCTTTGGGTATAAATCTTAATGCCAGTCCGGAAAAAGTGGAGTCCGCAGTTGATGCAGTTGGGATGACCTTTTTGTTTGCCCCAGGATGGCATCCAGCATTGAAAGCAGTTGCCGCTTTGCGAAAAACTTTGAAAGTGCGGACTATCTTTAATTTGCTTGGACCTTTGGTAAATCCAATGCGACCGACAGGGCAAATTATTGGAGTGAGCGATCCACTTTTGTTAGAAACGATCGCTCAGGCATTATCGCAACTCGGATGTCGTCGAGCGATCGCTCTCCACGGCAGAGAAAAGTTAGATGAAGCAGGTTTGGCAGACATCACTTACTTAGCTGTACTTCAAGAGCAAAAAGTCCGCTGCATCACACTCAATCCCCTAGAATTGGGTTTAAGTCATGCTCCCACTGAAGCATTGTGCGGTGGAGATGTCCAAGAGAATGCAGAAATCTTAAGAAATGTTTTGCAGGGGAAAGGCACTCAAGCGCAGCAAAATGTAGTTGCTTTAAATACCGCTCTAGCCCTACAAGTTGGCGAAGTTTTTGATAGCAACTCTACATATATTTTGGAAAATTGTGTCCAAGGCATTGCTCTTGCCAAAGAAGTACTGCAAAGCGGTGCTGCTTGGACGAAATTAGAACAATTGGCTGAATTTTTACGCTAATAACTATTAGCAACTTAGTGAAAGAATCGGAGAAAAAGAAATGATTGTCATCTTAAAAAACGGTACACCTCAAGAAGAAATTACTCGAATCAGTCAAGAAATCAGTGAAACATGGGGAGTCAAAGTAGAAAAAAGCGTCGGCAAGCACAAAGTTGTTTTAGCGATGATTGGCGATACTCCTAGCATCAATCCCTTGCAAATCAAGGGGTATAGCCCTTGGATTGAGGAAGTATTGCGAGTACAGCAACCGTTCAAACGGGTGAGTCGCGAATTCCGATATGGAGAAGCTAGCGAAGTTGTTGTACCGACACCAAATGGTAACGTCTACTTCGGTGAAAATCATCCGATTGTCGTGGTAGCTGGACCGTGTTCTGTTGAGAATGAACAGATGATTGTGGAGACAGCAAAGCGGGTGAAAGCAGCGGGAGCCAAGTTCATCCGTGGTGGAGCATACAAACCTCGCACCTCACCTTATGCATTCCAAGGACATGGTGAGACTGCCTTGGGCTTGTTAGCAGCTGCCCGTGAAGCTACAGGTTTAGGCATCATCACAGAAGTGATGGATACTGCCGACTTAGAAGCAGTGGGAAGCGTAGCTGACGTGATCCAAGTGGGAGCGCGGAATATGCACAACTTCTCGTTGTTGAAAAAAGTAGGCGCTCAAGATAAGCCAGTATTGTTGAAGCGTGGAATGTCCGCCACAATTGATGAGTGGTTGATGGCAGCAGAATATATCCTAGCTGGAGGAAATCCGAATGTAATTCTTTGTGAGCGGGGAATTAGAACCTTTGATGGTAAATATGCTCGCAATACCTTAGATTTGTCGGTGCTTCCAGTATTGCGATCGCTTACCCATCTACCAATCATGATTGACCCCAGTCACGGTACAGGTAGGTCTGAGTACGTTACACCGATGGCAAAAGCAGCGATCGCCGCCGGTACAGATGCTTTAATGATTGAAGTTCACCCAAATCCGGCAAAAGCCCTATCTGATGGACCTCAATCTCTCACTCCCGATAAATTTGACATCTTGGCTCAAGAAATGGCAGTAATAGGCAAAGTAGTTGGACGCTGGTCTGAGCGTGCCTTGGTAGGTTCTATTTAATTCTTCGATTTCCGATTGAAAGAATTGTAGATTGTTGGGTGCGTTGGCGCAATTCGTAACGCACCCAATTTGATGTTTTATCTTTTTAAAAAATTATTTCTAACTTTATTTCTGTTAGCTCATTATTGCAGAAAATCCTTTTTGTACTTTTATTAAAAAATAAATATTTTTTATTTAAATAAACAATAACTAAAAATTAGACAAACTTATCAAAAGATTTCTCATTGTTAATTTCAGTCAAAAAAATTACTATATTTTATAAAAGTGACATTAATTACAAGTTGTTTTTGGTCAATAAAAATGTAAACGCTCTGTAATTAAGCCCAACAAGCTAAAGAAAATAATAGCTGTTAACTAGATTAAGCAGTAAAAAAATCATAAAAAAGCTACGAAGCAAACTTAATTTTGCATTTTTGATGTCGCTTGATTAAGCAAAATTTTTGTCCTAAAACCAGAAGGATTATATCTAATGGCAGATTCTAATGTAAATTCTTTGACCAGCAATCCCCTTGATGGTGGTAGCTCAACGGGTGGCAATATCATTGGTAGCAATTCCAATACTTTTGATGATGGCATCTCATATCAAGGTAGCAGCAGTTCATCGGATCTTGGGCAATCACCCTTCGGTCGTTTAAGTGAAGTTACTGATTTAAACACCATATTTAATGGTGTCGGTAGTGGAGGTGAAAACCCGTTTGCTAACAACCCAGTAGGTGCCCAGGTACTGTTTGGTGGTGACAATCAGGGGGGATCGCCTTTTAGTAACTTGAGGTCGAACATTGACAAGCTAGTTAGTAGCAGCACCAATAACAGCAACCCGACAGGTGGTAGCGGTAGCACTAATGCCTTTGCAAATGGTGGCATTTCCGCTCAGTCTGTTGATGATGGCACCACAAGTGTTGGTGGTAGCAATATTCCGTCATTCACTGGTGGTGACACAAACGCAACCGGGTTTGAGATGAGGGTTATGATTGATAACCTGGTTAACTCAAAGCTCAGTGAAAATGGTATTAATGTAGGTGTAGGTGGTGCTATCCCCATCGAAGGTGGCGGCATCGGTACCGGTCCTGAAGGTGGCAATCTGAGCGATCCGTTTGCACCTGGAGGCAGCAACCCATTTGGCATCCCATTTGATGAGATATTAAGTGAGTTTGGCATCCCATCTGATGAAACATTAGGTAAGTTTGGCATCCCATCTGATGGCAGCTTTAGTGAAGGTTGAATACCGTCATTCGATAGCGGCAATCTGTTAGCTTAGTACGGTCATTGCACAAGTTAAAGCGCGAATTTAAGTTAGACATTGTAGCAATCTGGGTTCCTCTGCCTTTTTATTTAAACCTTCAATTCGCGACAATTTTACGCAAAGCAGTACTAAGTAGCAACAAACATTCTTGTGTTTTTTAAATTATGCCGCTACTTAAAAGTAAAGACCTAGATTGTTAAGCTCGTTACGACTAAAAGATGATGACAGTAATGAAACTGTCATGAAAATTATTGTGCAGACAAATTTATTCCAAACAAACGTAAAATACTCTCCTGGTTCGTAGTGAGCCAGCGCGGTCTTGGGGGTCTCCCCCATGAGCGACTTCAGAACCCGGAGGGTGAGCGGTTTACCGCTCGTATATTCAGCCCTTACTACAAAAACCTAACAAAACTTAGGAATCCGACTTCAACTTATCTTTGATATGCAAAATTTGCTTCTATTAAAACCTGAGTGAGGAGAATTATTTATGGCAACTTACACTGACAATTCCATTAATGAGCTTAATCAATCAGTGACTGGTGATAGCTTGTCAACTGGTATTAGCAATCCCTTGGCTGTTAATGACAATCTCTTGACTGGCAGCTTGAGTACCTCTTTTTCTGGTAGTAGCAGTCTGTCTGAAATTGAAGACAGCAGTAACTCAAGCTTCCAAAATATTGGTGGTAGTAGCAATTCCACAACAGCTATTAAAAGCAACCCTTTTGCTATTGTTGGCAACGTAGTTGTTGGTAATGGTCAATGGATAACCAGTAATGAAACTACACCAGAGGATGTCTCCTCAGCGCTAACGTTTGCTGTTGACCAATTGCTTGACTCGGTTATTGTCAAACTGCGTGACAGATTGCCCTTGAGTGATGCTGGCAATGGTTTGAGTGATAGCAATCCGTTTGCTAATGGAAACAACCCTTTTGGTGATGGAAATCAGCCTTCGGCACCAGGTTTGGATTTATCGAATGTCAGTGGTGAAAACCCGGTTGCAGGTGGCGAGAATCCGTTTGCAAGTGGCGAAAATCTGGTTGTAAGTGGTGAGAATCCGTTTGCAAGTGGTGAGAATCTGGTTGCAGGTGGTGAGAATCTGGTTGCAGGTGGTGAGAATCTGGTTGCAAGTGGCGAAAATCTGGTTGCAAGTGGCGAAAATCTGGTTGCAGGTGGTGAGAATCTGGTTGCAGGTGGTGAAAACCCGTTTGCAAGTGGTGAAAATCTAGTTGCAGGTGGTGAGAATCTGGTTGCAAGTGGTGAGAATCCGTTTGCAAGTGGTGAGAATCCATTTGCAAGTGGTGAGAATCCGTTTGCAAGTGGTGAGAATCCGTTTGCAAGTGGTGAGAATCCTCAGCAACCATCCTTCGATATCTCAAAATTCATCTTCGGTAACGACGACAAGTTAACATTCTTAACTGGTGATGGCAGTGTGCCTGAGTTATCATCCTCGGAGATATTGAAGACTGTCCAAGATAATATCTTAAACGTAACTGAAATTCTCAAATCTGGAAATCTGTTTGCAGAAGGTAACAATACACCTTTGCAAACACCGTCAGATTTGTTGAAGCTGTTCAGGAATGACATGTTCAGCTTTAACAGCGGTGTCAACGCTGTCAACGAACTTGCTAGTGGTGACAGCTCGTATACTGATGGTAGCAACCCGTTCCTCAGCTTATTTAGTGGTGGCAGTCAAGATAAGGAAATACCGTTTGATATTTTGAATGTCGCTCTGGAAGGAATCTTACCCTTCAATGGCAAAGATAACGTATTTTCTACCCCAGAAGGCGAACTACCCATTGGTTATGGCAATCACGACTTCGGGATTGATAACGCAACCATCGGTAATGCCAACTGGGATTACGGCAACGCCAACGCAACCATCGGTAATGGCAATTGGCTTTGGGATTCCAGCACTGACAACGCAACCATCGGTAATGGCAACTGGAATTTAGATGCCTCTCATGACAATACAACCATTGGTAATGGTAACTGGTATTGGAATTCAACTAGTGACAATACAACCTTAGGTAATGGCAATTGGAGTTTTGGAAATAACAACACAACTCTTGGCAATGGTAACTTTGACTTTGGCAGTAACAATACAGTAATTGGTAGTGGCAACAAAGTCTTCACCAGTAACAGCATAGTCATTGGTAATGGTAACTGGTCTTTAGTTATTGACAAATCAAGTGCTGGTGCTAGCGACTTTCTGACTCAGCTAAATACGTGGGTGTCTGTAATGGGAGTTAAAGATGCTACTGATAACCTGATTGGTTCCGTCATCGGTAAGTTGGGTGAAGCTTTTGAGCCGCTAACAGGCGATCTTAGTGCATCAGGTACTGACACATATAACCGATTATTTTTATCTTAAGCTTTTGTACTAACGCTGTTTAATCGTTAGCGATCGCAATACTACCCTAAAAACCCGGTTTCTTCTGCGAAACCGGGTTTTTTGCAATAGAATCAATCGGATACTATTGGCAGATATTGCGATCGCCTGATTATATATTCTCACAGGAGGGGCGATACCTTCTGGAGCGAGACGCTCCTTCGCGTTCGGTGGGCTACAAAAAACGCACTACACCTAAATTATCAGCGATCGCTGTTCGCGTTAGCCTTAAGTAATGAGAAAATTATCTTAAATTAGAATAGTAGTGATTACAGGAATAACCATACAATGAAGATTAGAGGAATCAAACGTGGTCAAACTATTGAATTATTAGAGCAAATTCACAGTATTCCTGATGGAGCAGAAATAATCGTTAATCTAGAACTTCCTCCTACTGAACCTGTGGAGGCAAAACTACATTTAACAGATGAAGAAAGACTAGCAAAATTGAATCAATTATTTGGAGTTTGGCAAGACCAACCAGAGTTAATAGACATCTTTGCTGAAATTGACCAGCAGCGTCATACTTACCAAGGAAGGGTGATAGACTCAATAGATGAATAGGAAAAACACTAATGTATCTCCTAGATACTAACATTTGCATTGCACTGCTTAACGGCAATCCCAAACTAGTACCTATATTTAATCGCTATTTTAGCCAATGCTATCTCTCTACAATAGTAGTTTCAGAACTTTACAAAGGTGTTTACTGTTCTAAACAAGTTGAAAAAAATTTAGAAACACTAGCACAACTAACTGAACTATTACCCATTGAGCCATTTGATATAGATGCTGCCAGAGAATTTGGTAAAATCCAAGGTGAATTGAGGCAAATTGGTAGACCAACAGGAGAAGTAGATGCACTAATTGCTGCCGTTGTCCGTTCTCGTAAAGATATTTTGGTTACGAACAATATCAAAGATTTTGAAAATATACCTAATTTGCAATTAGAGAACTGGTTAGAGTAGTAAAAAGGCTGTATGAGTATTTCTGCAAGTGAGCGATCGCTCTTATTTATACACTACCAGGAAAAACGATGTCACTACACCTAAATTATGAGCGATCGCTTGATTATATATTCTCACAAAAGGGGCATTGGGCATCGGGCATCGGGCATCGGGCATCGGGCATGGAAATCTGAAACTTCTTTTTCTTCCCCTTTCCCATTGCCCATTGCCCATTGCCCAATTCCCAATTGCTATTGGCAGATATTACGATCGCCTGTATTAATGGGGTTAGTCGTCAGATAATCGTGCAAGCGATCGCATCCACGCTTTAATAATTGCGACAAATTCAATGTTTGCAGTTCTATCCCCGTCAACTGCCAAATTTTTACTGTTTTATCTTGACTTGCCGAAACAATCATCTTACCATCTAAACTAAAATTAACACTTCTGACATCACCAGTGTGTCCTTGGAAACTTCTCAGCAACATACCGCTGTGTACACTCCAGAGTTTGATGGTGTCGTCATCACTAGCTGAAGCAATCATTTGACCGTCAGGAGAAAAACTCAAATTATTAACCGCATCAGTATGTCCGGTTAAGTTTTGCAACAAGCTACCGTCACGACTCCAGAGTTTGACTGTACCATCCTGACTGCCAGAAGCTATTATGTTACCATCCGGGCTGAAAGTTAAAGCCCAAACACTAGCATTATGTCCATTAAGAGTTTTCAACAAACGACCGTCGCGACTCCAAAGTTTGATAAAATTGTCAGCACTGGTTGATGCTAACAACTTACCATCTGGGCTAAATTCAACATTAGTCACCCAACCGTTATGCCCCTTGAGAGTATTTAGCAAGCGACCGTCAATACTCCAGAGTTTAACAGTTTTGTCAGTACTGGCAGAAGCGAGGATTTTCGCATCAGGACTGAAGCTCATATTAATTATCCAATCAGTATGTCCCTTCAAGATGCGAAGCAAAGAGCCATCACGTTTCCGCAGTTGAATAGTATTATCAGCACTCGCTGTCGCAACCGTGTTTTCGTCTGGGGTAAAGCTAATGCTGGTAATATCGTTAATCGGGGAAGAGATAGATTTTAGCAGCTTGCCCTCTAAACTCCAGAATTTCATCGTTTTATCGTTGCTGACCGAGAAAACGGTATTACCATTCGGATTAAACCAAGCGCTATTCACACTATCGAGATGTCCAAAAAGAGTTTTTGGCGCATTGATATCAAGGTTCCAAAGTCTTATGGTATAATCATCGCTAGCGGAAGCAAGTAGTTGACCGTCTGAACTAAAACTAACGCTACTGACTACATGGTTATGTCCCTGTAAAGTCCCCAACAATTGACCATCCAAGCTCCAAAGTTTGATAGTTTTATCAGTACTCGCCGAAGCGATGATTTTACCGTTAGGTGAAAAACTAACGCTTTTAACATCGCTGTTATGTCCAGTTAGCGTATTAAGTAAGCGACCGTCACGACTCCACAGTTTTACGGTATTATCAGCACTAGCGGAAGCAATTGTTTGTCCATCTTTTGACCAAGCGACACTCAAAACCTCATCGGTATGTCCGCTCAGAGTTTTCAGCAAGCGACCATCCAAACTCCACAGTTTAATTGTGCGATCGTCGCTACCAGAAGCGATAATATCACCTTGAGGTGAAAAAGTAACGCTATCTACACCTTGGCTGTGTCCGGTGAGAGTCTTCAGTAAATTGCCGTCAACACTCCAAACTTTGATAGTATCATCATCGCTAGCGGAAACAATCATTTGACCGTCAGGGGAGAAAGCAACGCTATTAACTCCATCATTATGTCCGGAAAGTGTTTTCAGCAACTTGCCATCCCGACTCCAAAGTTTGATAGTTGCATCAGTACCTGCCGAAGCAATAATTTGACCATCAGGAGAGAAACTCACACTATTGACTCCATCGCTATGTCCGCGTAAAGTGTGAAGTAACTTGCCATCACGCTTCCAAAGTTTGATAGTTGTATCAGTACTTGCTGAAGCTAGCATTTGTCCATCGGGAGAGAAACTGACACTACTCACCCAAGAATTATGTCCTATCAAACGGTTGCGTTCTTGAGTTTGATCGATCGCCTGTTGTAAAGTAGTTGCAGTTGCAGTTTTAATCTGTTTTGTAATCTCAGGATACATCACCTGACTGAAAAACATCATCCTCTGTAACTCTTGCCCTGCCTTAACACTAGTTGATAGTGCTTCTAGTTGTTTATGCGAGAAAAGAAAGTTTTCTGACAAAGAATTTAAAGCTTGTATTTCTCGCAACTGCGCTTTTTGACTTTGCTGATAAGCTAAACCTGCAAAAGAGAAAGCAGCTATTCCCAAGATACTGATAACAGTTACAGCTTTTTGCGCTTGTTTGAGTCTGCGTTTTTCTTGCAGTTGTTGTCGTTGTCTTTCTTCCAGACAAGCAGCAATAAATCGTTGAACATCAAAAGATAGTTCCTCAGTGTAATTGATATAAATATCTTCCGCTTCAGCCAAACGCACACCCTGTAACAAAAAATCAGCTTGTTCACCCCCATGTTTCCATAGCTGTGCAGCTTGCTCAATTTGACGTTGCGATCGCAATCTACCACGATTTTCCTCCAACCACCATCGCAAAGTAGACCAATAGCGAATCAGCACCTCATGAGCAACTTCTATCGTCACAGAAGAGGAGGGGGGGAGGGGGGATGGGGGAGAGGGGGGAGAGGGGGGGGACAAGGGAGAGGGGGAGGACAAGGGAGAAATTTTTCTCAGGAGTGCCCCTTGTCCCCCTTGTCCCCCTTGTCCCCCTTGTCCCCCTTGTCCCCCTTGTCCCCCCTTCCCCCCTTCCCCCCCTCTCCCTCCCTCTTCCAAATTCACCACTACCAGCTTTGCAGCAGTTAACGCTGCCAGTGTCTTTTCTACCAATGGTGCCGGATATTTTTTGACAATTAACTCTGATTTATACACCCGTCGGCGAGTATCTTCCGTACCTTCACCTAACTGCGTCAGCGAGAGAAAAATCCAACGAGCGCATTCTTGAGCTTCAGCGTCTAAACTGTCGTAAACAGCTTGCGCTTTACTTTCCAGCGCTCCTTTAATTCCACCCAAGTGCTGCTGATAAGCTTGTAAAGTTAACTTACCTGCAACTCGATGTTCCCACAACTGCTCTAAAACGAATTCTAAAAGCGGTAAATCTCCGGGTGAGCGGTGTAACTCTCGCAACAGCACTTCAACTAACACTGGCTCAACTGTTAAACCGACTTGTTCGGCAGGGTTAATTATAACGTGGCGATATTCCTCCTCACTTAAACAAGGCGGTACGAGAATGCTAGACTGCTGCAAAAGCTGCGCTAATTTCGGTATTTCCAAACAAGGTGCGATAAAATCTGCCCGCAGAGTGATGACTATTTTAAGCTTACCTTCGCTTAATTCCAACGCCTGCAAGATAAGTTCTAAAAAGCGCTGTCTGTCAGCAGCTTGGGCAAGGGTGAATAATTCCTCAAACTGGTCTATAACTAAAATAATGGTTGGTTCTGGTCGGTTACTTAGCCAGTGAGCGAATCCTTGTCCCCCTTGATACAACATTTTCTCTAGTTGTATTTGCTGGTAAGCTTTTTCTTTCTCAGTACCGCTATCTACCAAGCGTCGCGATAAAGCTAAGAGCGGATTTGCACCAGGACGAAAGCTTTTAATCCACCATTCTTCGCTACCAGGTAATTGTTTACCGCACCGCAGTTGAGCGATTAATCCCGCTTGCACAACCGAAGATTTACCGCTACCAGAGGCACCAACTACGGCAAGAAATGACTTACTTGCCAAGTGATGCAGAAGTTGCTGCGTCAAAGGTTCTCTGCCGTAGAAATACTGAGCATCTTCCGGAGTAAAAGCTCTTAATCCTCGGTAAGGGCAAAGTCCTAAATCAATTCCTTCCGTTAACTTGATATCTCTTATACCAGTTATAGCAGGTATTATTTCGATAACGCCTTGAATCCCGGATACCCAAATGTGCAATGGTAATGTATTTGAACAAGATAGTTGCAATTGAGTAATCCAACTAGCTACGGATAAACTATTTTGCTGTTGGGCAGCTTTCAGGGTATCGTGGAGAACTTGGACGAATTGTTCGGGATTGTATGACGGGGAAGCAGCAGCAATGATACACTGTCCTTGTTCGGAACTTAGCTGCAAGTCTTCTAGCCAATCTTGTAATGAGACTTGTTGCGTTTGGTCACAAAGACAATCTAAGATGATAATTTGTTGAGTGTAAGGCGATCGCCTGAGTTGTTGTCTTAACCAAGAGCGACTCAATTGAATATCCGACCCCACTACCAACACAGCTTCCCCCGCTTCAGTTTCCTTTATTCTTCCACGCAGATATAATAAAACTGTTGCGTCATGTTCTAAATTTTGAGAATCTTGCTTTTTCTGCAAGCAATTCTGCATCGCTTCTTGAATATATGAAGCAGTTATTTTATCAGCTTGTGGCAAATACTTTAACTCAAAGCCACCAACACCGCGCAATAATTTACAAAAATCGAGAGTCGTCTTATTAGTCGTCAGTCCCTCAACAATCAGCGCTTGTCGCAAAGAGGAAGATTCTACAACTCCTGATTTTAAGCCAAGAACAATTTCCCCAACTCCTTCAACAATCCGCTTCGGAGTTTGCAAAGGATATTCTGAATAAAGTCTAGTTTCTCCCCTACCTCTTTTTTGCTGATTAATCAGTCGCAGTTGTTGATTAGTTTGCTCAATGTATTGCTGCGTCTGATGATAAATATATCGATAAAGACCGTCCGCTTCAATCAAACCGCGTCCATCAGCAGCTTCACCTCGCAACCCCCGCATTAAATAATAAGTAAAGACTCCGTGTCCTAATTCCGGAAATTCCCAAGATTGCTGATCTGTGTCACAAGAAAGCAACGCATAAAATCCTTTGCTCTTTTTCGCTTTTTGCCGCAACAAGTCTACCATTTGCGGTGTCAGGTTTTCGCGGTTTGGTATTTCTCCTTTTGCTCCCTTGAGTGACATACTACCGCTATGACAAGCATCCAACAATACCAACTGAGTCTGCGCTCCACTATGTCCCAATAAATGTAATAATTCCTGTAATCCTAAACCTGTATTCAGTAAATTATCGATTTGCGTATCTGCCAGACACAAAACTACCTGCCCAGAGTTTGACTCTAGCATCCCGTGTCCAGAAAAATAAAATAAAATCGTGTCTTGTGGTTGAGCCGTAGCAGCAATTTGTTTTAAAGTAGTACGAATATTTGTTAGTGTCGGCAACTGTGATGAAAAATCGTGGTGAGTCCACACCTCAGTCTGCGGAAAAGCTTGAGTTGCATCAGCTAAAGCTTCTGCTAAACCCTGACAATCAACCGCTGAATAGCGCAAAGACGGCAATCGTTCATCTTGGTATTGGTTTACACCTACTAACACCAACCAAAGTTTTGCGTGTCCGGTTTCTAAAGCATAAGTTGAGCGACTAGTAGCAACGCCTAATGGAGACATTTTTTTAAATTACGATATAGGTAATAGCAACCAATCTCGAAAATATACGGTAAAATTTTATGTTTATATAAATACTGATTATTTAATAAGAGTCAAGTTTTTCTAGGTTGGCTGCTACGAGTTTATGCATTCTTGTTGAAGGATATATCCGGAAAAGTTTACAAATCTATATACTTAAGTAGAGAAAAATTAAGGTTTTATGAAAAAATCCGCTAAATCAGGCTATGAGTAAACGTATTATGATAGAATTTGGTACACGTAATTAGTTATAAAATAGGCGTTGCATATTAACGGACAGGATACGTACCCCACAAAACTTTTAGTATTGTTGTGAGGTGTGCCGGAAAACCCGCCCTATTTTACATTTATTAATGTCCTTAAGCAAATTGATATTTTTATAGGAATGAGCGCTTTTCCTAAAGTCTTGTAGGGGACTCTTCATGAAGGGTCTCCTACGTAAATTCAAGCTTTGACGACATGAGTGCGTAAGTCCTATTTTAATTACCAACACCCTTAGTTTTGAGATATCCTCTAAAAATCGGTACGTGCTTTCAGGAAGTTGTAAACAGCAAGAGCAATTGCCAGAAGTAACAGTGCATGAATTAGACTGCCTGCAATATGAAATGCTAATCCCAATGCCCAAAAGACGACAAGTATAACTACAATGCCCCAAAGTAAACCAAGCATAATTTTTACTATTAAAACTAGTTTGAGCCAATTTTAGATGTTTGATGAATTAGATGATAACTATCTTGCGGATGAATTATTGACGATTATCTTTTAGTTTTGTTACCTTTCCTATCTCATAAAAATCTATATATTTTCCACATATTTCTTAACAATTACTGATGTCAGTGACAAAAAGATAAGATAGAAGAGAACCACACGAATGTAGTAAAAGAACTTTTTTGTTATCAATTTTAATACAAAAATGAAGGAGGAAGTGTGACATGACGATTATTTTAAATCACACTATAGTACCCACACGCGATAAGGAAACATCGGCACGATTCTTTGCACAAATTTTTGGTCTAAAGGTTGAGTCGGATTTTAGTCACTTTGCCCCCGTGCAAGTCAATGATACTCTAACGCTCGACTTCGCCGATCGCCAGGAATTTGAGTCACACCATTATGCATTTCATGTCAGTGAAGAGGAATTTGATACTATCTTTGCACGGGTAAAAGAGGCAGGTCTTGAATACAGTAGTGACCCCATGCATCATAATAAAGGTGAGATTAACCACAGGAAAGGGGGGCGTGGCTTCTACTTCTATGACCCCAATGGTCATAATCTGGAACTATTAACTCGTGCGTAAGTTTTTGGTATAAAGCAGCTTCAAGTATTTTCTACCTGCAATCAGTAGATGATGTCTGTGTTAATACGGTCATAAACTGTAACCAATAAATTGAAGTTAAATCGGTTGTGGTCTAGGTTTAACTTTTTTTATGCCAATTGCCATCTTCCCCTTTTTCGTAGTCACGCTTTACCGCTGCCCAAGCGACTTTAAATGCTGCTTCTTCATCGTCATATTCTTTTAAAGCATTGTTAAACGCAGCAATAAATATTTCAGATGCGTGTTTGGGTAAATGATTTTTAACTGAGTCAGGTAAATCGGCAATATCTTGATATGGCATATGCTTATTATCTCCAGTTAAGAAATTTAAATTGTCGGATGCCGTACTTTTGGCGCTTCACATCCTACATTAATTTTATTGCGTAAGTCTGTCTTATAATTAAAGGCGATCGCACCCCATATAAGCGCTCATCAGGGCAAATATAGCATAATCCTGGCTCTCGTCCCACAATTGCGCGACTGCGTGGGATGAGCTTAACTATAATTTATAAAATAAATCTTAAATTATTCGGTTGCGATAACTAAGTAGAACGTATTATACTCATACTTAAGTATATAAGATTACCAGGAACAAATACTTGATCGAGGTAGTCTTGCGAGTTGGGATTTAAAATTTTAGATTGGGTGATACGCCATTCATCAGGATACTAAGACTTTTCAGCCCAACGCCAAATAGAAAGGGTGTAAATCTACGATCGCCAAAACGACAGAAGATTGCATAAATCAACTCAACAAAATCTATTAAGTCTGTGAAAGGATGCAAATAGAAAAAAAATTGAGGCTATTTAAGTTTTGGCAAGTTTACCCTATTTTCGGGAATGCTTTGATGGCATTGGGTAGGTAAACGTATTGCGACAAAAGTCTTAGTCTCTCACACACTAGGAGATTATTTAAGATGAAAACGCGAGTTTTTAGGGTCATACGAGTTATTTTCAAGCTGACTAAATTTAAGTTTCTTAAATTATTGTCGAAATTGAGTCACACAATTTTGAAGTTAAAATCCCAAATCCAAAAAAGTATGAAAAAGTTAGGTAATAAACAGGAGAATCATTTACAGCAAGAAACAGAGGAAGTTTCAAGAAGAATAGGAGAACCGACAATTACTCCGCGACCAAAACAGCCACCGAGTCCGATACGAGTTAGGGAAATAGAAGAACCAACAGTTAATCCGCAACCAACACAAGCACCAAATCCTGTACAACTGCGGAGAAAAACTGAACCAATAATTACTCCGCGACCACGCAAACCACCGACTCCTGTGCGACTGAGGAAAATAACAGTTGGAACGATAAGTCCCCGACCAAAGAAATCACCTCGTCCAGCGCGATAACAGCTTGACCAACAAAAGTAAACAATACAGGAAAATTGATATGAAAAAGCAAATTGTAAGTTTAGCGATCGCTTTACCAATAGTATTGGCTAGTGCAACATCTAGTTTTGCTGGTGAAGTTGTGAAAAAGCCAGTAATAACACCCAACCCAACCGTCAAGCCAGTCGTATCTGCACCCGTAACTGGTGGTGGAGAAGATACACACAGAAATGGACAAGGGAATATCGGAAAAAAACCTGCCAAACCTCCTACCCCTCCCCGGAGAGGTACAATTTTGGTCAACCAACGTCAGATTTTACAGCCTGTCAACTCTACTCTTTCAAATCAAAACACAAATCGCCCTTCTGCTTATTAACCTTGGGGTTATTCTCTAAATAATCATGTAACCATCGACAACTGCGAATCAACAGATGATTTAAATCTGTGGTTTGCAGTTCTTTGGTGTCGATACGCCACAGTTTAACCGTACCATCATTACTAGAGCTAGCAATCATCTTACCGTCAGGACTGAAACTGACATCGCTAACAGCTTCGCTGTGTCCCCAAAAAGTCTTTATTTCTATACCATCAAAACTCCATAATTTCACTGTTTTATCATTACTGACAGAAGCAATCATGTTACCTTGTGGGCTAAAAGTTACGCCCCAAACTGCATCGCTGTGTCCGATGAGAGTTTTCAGTAACTTACCATCGCTTACCTGCCAAAGTTTAATAGTTTTATCAGAACTAGCAGAAGCGAGGATATTACCTTGCGGGTTAAAACTTACACCACTGACGGCGTTGGTATGTCCTTTAAGAGTTCGCAGTAACTTACCATCTTTCACCCGCCAGATTTTCACTGTGTTATCTCTGCTAGCTGAGGCGAGAATATCACCTTTAGGACTAAAACTGACGCGAAAAACTTCACCGTTATGTCCAGTTAAAGTTTTAATAAATTTGCCATCTTTTACCCGCCAGAGTTTGATAGTTTTATCCGCACTCGCCGAGGCGAGAATATCTCCCTCTTGACTGAAAGTGACATTATTAACTTCATGTGTATGTTTTATTAGCGTTTTAATCATATAGCGGTCACGAGTTCGCCACAGTTTCACCCACCCTTCCCCACCAGCGGTAGCCATAGTTTGTCCATCAGGACTAAAGCTGACACCAAAAACACCATCATAGTGTCCATCAGGTGACTTATCTAATCCTTCTAGAGAAAAGCGCAAAGTCATACTCGGTATATCCCAAAGTTTGATTGTTCTGTCATTACTGGCTGTTGCTAACAGATTACCATTCGGATTGAAACTGACACTATTTATCCAAAACTTACTTCCTAAAAGAGTTTTCACCAAAGAGTTATCTCGTTGCCAAATTCTAATAGTTTGATCTGCACCGGCGGAAGCTAAAGTTTGACTATCAGGACTGAAACTGACACTATTTACTTCTATACTGTGTCCCAGGAATGTTTGTAATAAAGTTCCATCCTTCGGGTTCCACAAATTGATAGTTCTATCTTTCCCAACTGATGCCAAAGTTTTACCGTCAGGACTTAAAGTAACATAATTAACCCTAGCAGTATGTCCGACAATAGTTTGTTGCAAAGTGCCGTCACTATTCCAGATTTTGATAGTTTTATCAACACTACCTGAAGCAATTGTATTACCTTGCGGACTAAAAGCCACACTAGTAACTTCATCCGTATGTCCAGTTAAAGTTTTTAATAGTTGACCATCATTAATTCTCCAGATTTTAATAGTTTTATCAACACTACCTGAAGCAATTGTATTACCTTGCGGACTAAAACTAACACTATTGACATAATCGCTATGACCTAACAAAGTTTTTAATAGTTGACCATCACTGACTCTCCAGATTTTAATAGTTCCGTCAACATCAGCCGAGGCAATCAGTTTACCGTCAAAAGACCAAGATACGCTAAAAACCTCATGATTGCGTTTATTAATATCCTCAGGACTATAGACGTTAATAGTTTTGATGAAACCACCGTTTGATGTGCGCCACAGCTTGACTGTGCCATCAAAACTAGCGCTAGCAATTATTTTACCGTCAGGGCTGAAAGTTACATCCTTAACTGCTTCTTTATGTCCTCGCAAAGTTTGCAGCAATTTACCATCACGTCGCCAAAGTTTCAGTGTTTGGTCGTCACTAGTTGAAGCAATTGTTTGACCATCCGGACTGAATTTTACACTAATTACAGCTTTGCTGTGTCCTTCTAGGCGATTGAGTTCTTGAGTGTTAGAAAGTGCTTGACCTAAAGCAGCTAATGTTTGAAATTTGACATCTTCCGCTGCGCCAATTGTCTGCTTTAATTTTTTTCCAGCTTCTACACTAGTAATAATTGACTCAAGCTGCTGATTTGATAAAATATCCGCTTTTGATAAAGAATTATCAGCAACAATTTTGTTTACTTGTGCGGTTTGATATTGTAAGTAAGCTAACCAACCGATACCGGGAACAGCTACAACCAACATACTGATAATAGCGATCGCTACTCGTTGGCGTCTGAGTCTCGTCTTTAACTGAAATTGTTGGCGTTTTCTTTCTGCTAAACAAGCCTCAATAAATTGTTGAACATCCGCAGAAAGTTCATCAGTATATTTGATGTAAATATCTTCCGCTTCAGCCAACCGCACACCCTGCAACAAAAAATCAGATTGCTGACCACTTTGCAACCATAATTGTGCAGCTTGCTCAATTTGACGTTGCGATCGCAATCTACTACGATTTTCCTCCAACCACCAGCGCAAAGTTGACCAATGGCGAATCAAAATTTCGTGGGCAACTTCCACCGTCACTGGAGGGAGTGGGGGAGTGGGAGAGGGGAGTGGGGGGGATGGGGGAGATGAGGGAGATGAGGGAGATGAGGGAGACAAGGAGGAGGGGGAGGACAAGGAAGATGAAGATATAGAAATTTTTCCCTCATCCCCTTGTCTCCCTTGTCCCCCTTGTCCCCCCTGTCCCCCTTGTCCCCCTTGTCCCCCTTCTCCCCCTTGTCCCCCTTGTCCCCCTTGTCCCCCCATCCCCCCATCCCCCCCTCTCCCACTCTCCCCCTCCTCTTCCTCCAAGTTCATCACAATTAACTTGGCAGCAGTTAACGCTTGCAGAGTTCTTTCCACCAACGCAGCTGGATATTTTTTCACAATCAACTCTGATTTGTGTATCCGTCGTCGAGTATCTTCTGTACCCTCTCCTAACTGCGTCAAAGATAGAAAAATCCACTTAGCACATTCCTGCGCTTGGGGGTCTAAACTTTCGTAAACAGCTTGAGACGATCGCTCTAATGCTCCTTTAATTCCACCTAGTTCATCTTGATACGCTTGCAAAGTTAACTCACCTGTAGAGCGATGTTGCCACAACTGCTCTAAAACAAACTCCAGTAAAGGTAAATCGCCTACAGAGTGGTTTAACTCCCGCAGTAAAACTTCTACCAGTTCTGGTTCTAGTTTTAACCCTACTTGTTGAGCCGGGTTAACAATCACCCGCCGATAATCGTCCAAACTCAACCGAGGTGGAACTAATACACTCGACTCCTGTAAAACTTCAGCCAGTCTCGGTACTTCCAAACACGAGGTAATAAAGTCCGCTCGTAAAGTAATAATTAACTTAAAACGGTCTTTCGCATATTCTGCGGCTCCCAGCACCAATTCTAAAAAGCGCTCTCTATCTGTAGTTGAGGCAAGAGTAAATAATTCCTCAAATTGATCTATCACCAAAACTACCATAGGTTCAGGTCGGTTACGCAGCCAGTAGACGAAACTTTCTACACCCTGGTGGAGGATTCCCTCTAGGAGGAGATGGGGAGGGGGGGAGGACAAGGGAGAGGGGGAGGACAAGGAAGACAAGGGAGAGGGGGAAGACAAGGAAGATATAGAAATTTCTTCCTTATCTTCTTGTGGCCCGTGGCGGGCGT